>Ga0066639_10000368_pt1 | contig 38602 bp, 33 predicted proteins | sample CryGeyCG2114_010_2_FD_59504 | JGI IMG/M metagenome (GOLD analysis project Ga0066639, IMG submission 59504) | Groundwater microbial communities from aquifer - Crystal Geyser CG10_big_fil_rev_8/21/14_0.10 | ecosystem: Environmental > Aquatic > Deep subsurface > Groundwater | place: USA: Utah...
TTGGGGAGAGTCACAGTACTTTTTTTCAAGAATTACAGTGGAAGTCGGCCTATCATGATCTCCTAAACAAAGACATAGGTTACAGTCGTAACTCGCATATTGATTTTCCAGGTGTGGATTTACGTTACGATGCAGATACGAAGACTTTATTTTTTGAAAAAGTCACTGGCATTGAGACAACGAGTTTGTTTCCTTTGAGCTTTGCTGAGCAGCGGCTTTCTTGGAAATTTTCTGGATATAGCTACACTCCCAAAGATCTTTCTTGCCGTTACTGTCATGTACTGCATTTTGATGGTGGTGTTGGTGGGGCTGTGGATATCTTAAGGCCCGAACTTATGTGGTACGCCCTACTCACGGTGGGGGCGGAGGTAGGGGATAGCTTTGCCAAAGGCTATCGTCTAGGACCGGGCCTACAAAGTTATTTTATATACAACCCCACAACTCCTTTAAAGTTTCGCGTTGGAGCCGAGGCTTTTTGGGAAGATCATCCAGACCAAAGAGCCGATCGATTTTATACATTCAGGCTAGAGCAATCTTATTCCTTAGAAAGAAATTGGGAATTAAGAACTGGGTTTTCTAAAATTCAACCCAACTCTGTGACGCAGAATTACGAAGAGTTTAAAATTCAGCTCTATCACTATTATAATTAAGTTTATGTTTGCATTTAAACCCTTGCCCAGTACCATGGAGCTAATACTAACTTTTACGCAAAGGACAAAAATATGTTAAAAAAAGTATGTGCTTGTTTACTAGGTGCAGCCCTTATGGCTCCAACACTCTCTTTGGCTGAAGATTCTTCAGATGGTTGTGGTCTTGGTTGGCAAGTTACTAACAAGAAAACAATGATTGCAACTACAACGCGCGGTACTACCAATGCATTTGTTCCTCCTACTTTCGGTATGACTACTGGAACTATCGGTTGTGAAAAGCATAGCTTTGCAAAAAGAGATCAAAAGGCCATTGAGTATGTGGCATCTAATTATGATTCCTTAATGATGGATTTGGCTGCCGGTGAGGGTGAGTATGTGGAAGCCTTAGCTCAAACACTTAGCTGTGGTGATGTGAACCAATTTGGATCTGTTATGAGAGCTAATTATGGTCAAATGATGAGTGCAGAACATAACGCTGTAGAGCTTTACAGAAATATTAAAGCTCAGGTTGAGAGTCATTCTTCTCTTGCCCAGCATTGTGCTATATAATTTATTTTTAAATGTTTTTAAAAAGCGACAAATTTTATTTGTCGCTTTTTTTATTCCTTTTTTAGGTGCTTGTTCCAGCCTCTTTTATTATCCATCTCAAAAAAAATTCTCAGAGCCTAAAAGGTTAGGTTTTCAATACGAAGAAGTTAAATTTGAGAGTTTAGATCATACACAGTTGGTGGGTTGGTACTTTCCTGCTAGTAATAAAAAAGTAAAAACTAAGAACACCGCAATTATTCAATTTCATGGAAATGCTGAAAATATCTCCACTCATTTTTACTCTGTGGCTTGGCTCACAGAATATGGTTATGATGTTTTTACTTTTGATTATCGAGGTTATGGAGCCAGTGCAGGGACTCCAAATCCCAAGGGAGTATGGCAAGATGTTCAAGCTGCCTATCTTTGGACTTTGAAGACAAAACCTCAACTAAAATCTGTCATTTTGTATGGTCAAAGCCTTGGTGGGACAGCCCTTATGGGTGCTCTGCAAGAACTCCCTCATAAAGATAAGATTGGCGCCTTAATTCTAGAAGCTTCTTTTTTGTCATATCAAGACATTGCCAATAGCAAACTCTCAGGTTTTTGGCTGACTTGGCCTTTTCAGTGGCTGTCCTATATTTTGATAGGTGATAAGTACAGTGGCGAAGAGCAAATGAAGGCAGCCACTGGTTTTCCTGTTCTGGTGATTCATAGCAAAAAAGATGAAGTGATTCCTTTTGAGTTTGGCCAAGAGATTTACTGTGAAGCATCGGCTCCTAAGTTTTTTTGGTCCATGGATGAGGGGCACCATATTGAGGCCTTTGCAAAGATGAAGCGACAAAAACAATTGATAAGGCTTTTGGATTACTTTGGAGAAAAAGATTTTGTTCGTGCAGCAGAAGCATTGAGCTCTTACTAGTGAGGAATTATGAATCGAGTGGTTTGGCATACTAAAAAAAATGCGGATCGTCGTATTAGGGCAGGTCATCCCTGGGTTTTTTCTAATGAGCTGCAAAACTCTCCTAAGGGCGTGAGCCCAGGACAATTGGTAGAACTTCGATCTCATCAAGATGATTTTTTAGCTTATGGTTATGGAAATCCCCATTCACTCATTGCTTTTCGAGTTTTAGAACGGGATGTACAGAATATACAGCCCTTGGCGCCTGCAAACTTAGTACAGTTATTATTAAGAGCTCACCAACGGCGAAAAATATTGGGAGTTTCTACTGGGAGTCACCGGTTGATTCACGGAGAGGCAGATTTTTTTCCAGGCTTGATTATAGATCATTATGTGCTTTCAGAGGGATTAGGCCATGTTTTTAGCATTCAAGCTCATACAGCAGGAGCTCAGATTGTGGTGGATCACTGTGAAGAAGTACTTAAAGAATTCTGTAACATAATAGATATTGATTTTAATTCGGTGAGTGTGCTCATTAAGAATAATATTAAATTTCGAGAGCGGGAGGGCCTGCATCCGGAGCCTCCTCGTTTTGCACTGCGATCCCCCAGCCATGGGGCGGAGTTGTTTTCTATTTTGGTCGCAATGGCTCCCTCTGTACTGCCGCTTCATTTTGAAGTGGATCTTTTGAATGGACAAAAGACAGGGTTTTTTCTGGATCAATCTAGAAATATCCATAGCCTGTCAATGATGGCCGCCTCCTGTTTTAAGAGTAGAAAAAACATTAGGATTCTTGATCTTTGCTCATATATGGGGCAGTGGTCGGCACAACTCAGCTCTTTTTTAGTAGAGAAGCTGGGTGTTAAGATAGAAGCGCACTTAGTAGATGTTTCTGAAAATGCTTTAAAAATGGCTATAGAAAATGTAGGAAAGCATGTCGACCAGGTTTTTGCACATAAATTAGATGTATTTGATGGCCTAGAAAAAGCGAATTTTCGAAATTTTGATCTAGTCATTTGTGATCCCCCGGCCTTGATCAAATCTAAAAAAGATCTAGGATCAGGGGAAAAAGGGTACCTAAAGCTCAATAAACTAGCCATGTCAGCTTTGGCTGAGGGGGGACTTTATACAACCTGCAGTTGCTCTTCATTATTAGAAGAAGAAGTATTTAAACAAATTTTATCTAAGGCCGAGATACATAATAAAGTAGGTATTCAGTGGTTGTACCGAGGAGGCCCTGCTCTGGATCATCCCTATTTACTTTCTTTTCCAGAAGGACAATATTTAAAGTGCTGGACTGGTTTAAGGATTTGATAATCGTTTAGTTTTATTTTATCTAAAAATACCGAGAAGAGCATTGGAAGGTCAAAGCAATGGGACTCATCGAGCAAAATCAACGTGGTGATATTGATTGATGGTATTGCCGTTCACTACGGACATAGGTGATTTTCGTCTTGAAATCAGTGTAGAGCCAGACTAAAACTGGCTGTATGAAGACTCAAAAAAAAGTATCTAAAAAGAAAGCCCGTTCAAAAACAGCCGTAAAAAAGAAGCCCACCAGTGGACTTCAAATTGGACAGGTCATTCCCTCTATCCGTATTGTGCTAACTGGAAACCAAGAGATAGATCTGCGGGATTTAAAAGGTAAAAAAATTGTCCTCTATTTTTACCCTAAAGATAGTACCCCTGGATGCACAGTGGAGGGGAAAGATTTTAGTCGATTAAAAGCAAAATTTGCTAAGAAGAATGCAATCATTTTTGGGGTCTCTAGAGATTCCTTAGCCTCTCATGAGAAGTTTAAAACCAATCAATGCTTTCAATTTGATCTCATTAGTGATCCTGAAGAAGAACTGTGCACTTTATTTGGTGTGATCAAAGAAAAAAATCTTTATGGCCGAAAGTATATGGGCATTGACCGTTCTACTTTTATTATTGATGAGAAGGGCGTACTACAGCAAGAATGGCGTGGAGTAAAAGTTCCTGGTCATGCCGAAGAAGTTTTAGGCTCTTTGTAAGAGGCTAAGTTAAGGCAACCTCTTTGGCTTTACTTTCAATTGTCAGATCATTTTTCTTAATAGAAAAATTCACCTTAACCTGTCCTCCTTCTTTAAGTTTTCCAAAAAGAATTTCATTGGCAAGAGGTTTATTGATTTGTTCTTCTATAAGGCGAGCCATGGGGCGTGCGCCTTGAAGTGGATCAAAGCCTTTTTGAGCAAGGTGCTCTCTCGCTTTTTCTGTCACTTCCATTTCAATATTTTTTACAATCAATTTTTCTTGTAAATCCATAATGAACTTATCAACTACCTTGCGAATATTTTCAGGAGTCAGCTGCGAGAATTCTACAATACTATCTAGACGATTCAAAAACTCAGGCGTAAAGCTTTGCTTGAGGGCCTCTGATACACGACCCTTCTGAGATACACTGGTAATGCCCAAGCCAGGCTTCGAGGCTTCTCGAGCTCCGGCATTGGAAGTCATCACAATGACGACATTTCTGAGATCAGTTTTTCTTCCATTGGAGTCTGTGAGTTTTCCATAATCCATGATTTGTAGAAGAATATTTACCAAATCAGAATGTGCCTTTTCAATTTCATCAAACAAAATAACGCAATGAGGATTTTTATGAACAGCTTCCGTGAGCTGACCCCCCTCTTCATAACCAACATATCCTGGGGGTGCGCCAATGAGACGAGAGACGGCATGTTTTTCCATATATTCACTCATATCGTAGCGAAGGAGTGGCACTCCAAGATTATGTGCTAATTGCTTTGTGACCTCCGTTTTACCCACGCCTGTTGGTCCAACAAAGAGGAAGCAGCCAATAGGGCGATCTGCTCTTCTTAGACCACTACGAGAGAGTTTAATCACATTCACAAGGGACTCAATGGCTAGATCTTGGCCATAAATTAACAGCTTCAGATTTTTTTCTAAATTTTTAAGTTTCTTGCGATCATCTGTAGACACTTGCTCCGTAGGCACTCGGGCCATGCTAGCCACTGTATTTTCAATATCACCAACGTCCACCTGGTCTCCCTCTACAAACTTTTGAGAAAGTCGTTTTCTGGCGCCAGCTTCATCCATAACATCAATGGCCTTGTCTGGTAGTTGACGATCATGAAGGTGTTGATTAGAGAGGTGAACGGCAGACTCAAGGGCTTTTGGAGTGTATTTTACATTGTGATGTTCTTCGTAGCTTGAAGCTAAACCTTTTAGAATAGCAATAGCATCTTCTGTGGTGGGCTCAGGCACATCGATACGTTGAAATCGTCTGGCGAGGGCATGATCTTTTTCAAACTGTTTACGAAACTCTTTATCTGTCGTGGATCCAATGCAAGATAATTGCCCTCGAGTGAGAGCTGGTTTTAGCAAATTCGAGGCGTCCATTGATCCACCATTGGTACTTCCTGTTCCAATAACAGAATGTATTTCATCAATAAATAAAATGGCGTGCTCTTCTTGTTCTAGTGCTTTAAGAATATTTTTAAGTCTTTCTTCAAAATCACCGCGGTATTTTGTACCAGCAAGGAGGGCTCCCATATCTAAAGAGTAGATCACGGCATCCTTGAGGGGCTCAGGAACAAGGCCTTGAGTTATTTTTAAGGCCAACCCTTCAATGATGGCTGTTTTTCCAACGCCTGGCTCTCCTGTTAATAGTGGATTGTTTTTTGTTCGGCGTAGTAGAGTTTGTGTGATTCTTTCTAGAATATCTGCTCGTCCAATGAGAGGGTCTATTTTACCCTGCATAGCTTTTTCATTGAGATTCACAGTGTAAGCGTGAAGGGGAGAGCTGGGACGAGGAACTTCGCTGTCTTCAGTGGGAGTTGTGACAGAGCTGTCTCCTTGGCCCATGGCATTCATGATGTCCAGACGTCGAAGGCCTTGGTCTTTTAAAAAGAAAACGGCATGGGAGTTGTCTTCGTAAAAAAGGGCCACTAATAAATGGCCTGCTGTCACTTGCTTTCGTTGTGCGTTTTGTACATGAACAACAGCTCTTTGAAGAACTCTTTGAAAACCACGAGTAAAGCTAGGAACGCTGGTACTTTCTCCCTCATCTTCTGGAGAAACTTTGGGTAGCTTATTATTAAAAAAGTTTTCAAGGTCATTTTTTAGTTTTTCAAAGCTGATTTGGCATTTTGTTAAAATAGATCGAGCCTCTTGTTCTCCTAGCATGGCCCAAAGAAGGTGCTCGGGGGTTACAAACTCATGCTGTCTTTGGCGAGTTTCTTCAACGGCAAGACGAATAATCTGTTCTACATTTTCAGCAAGCATTGTCTTCCTCCATCACTATTTTAAGTGGGTGTTCCTTTTGCTTTGAGTATTGGTTTACCTGATACACTTTTGTTTCTGCCACATCGTAGGGGTAGAGGCCTGCAATGCCTTTACCTTGACTGTGAACTGCCCACATAATTCTTTGAGCTTCTTCTTCGTTTTTTTGAAAAAACTTTTTTAAAATATGCACAACAAAGTCCATGGGGGTAAAGTCATCATTCAACAGAATGACTTTATACAAAGGCGGCTCTCGCAGCTTCTCTTTGACAAGGGTTTCCCCTTCTTCATCGTATCGTGGGTTGTGGGAGTTGTTTTGATCCTCGTTCATACCCTGAAGTATAGCGTATTTTGGATTTAGAAACTACCAATGGAGAAATTAAAGCGAAAGGGCGACTCTCTAATTTCTTGGTTTGCATATTGATAGTCTCTACGATCAAGTTTCCATGCAAACTCAGCACTCACAGGGCCCACAGGTGTTTTAAATCTAAAACCAAAACCAGCTGCGTCACGATAGTCATCCTCAAAAGCAATACCTTCGATTTTTACAGTTCCACCGTCGTAAAATAGCACTCCTCCAAAGTCTCCGAAAATTGGGAAGCGAAATTCTGTCTTAATCAAAATATAATGTGAACTAAATTTTACGAACATGGGTTGACCATCAGGGAGGTCTTGTTTGGTCAAAAACTCAATGCGGGGTGGTATGGATGCTGGCTCAAAACCCCTAATTGTAGATCGTCCGCCAAGAGAGAACATGACTTCCTCTGGGACGCGACCATTTTCGGAAGAAATAAGATTTCTAATGTAGCCGCCTCTAAGGCTATTGGCCCAGACCAGGCGTTTGGATTTCACCAAGGGCACATAGGTATTGATGGTAGAGTTAGTTTTAAAATAATGAATGGACCCATTACTTCCTAAAAATGGATTTGAATACTCAACGCCGTGTCTAGTATAAAAACCACTGCTCGGATTCACTTGATCATCACGTTTATCCCACTCGATGGTGGGGCCAATGGTGGCAATATCTAAGTTTTCTTCTTCAAATTGACCACGGTAAGCATACTTTCTGTTTCGTGTAAAACTCCAGGTGTTCCAATAAAAGCGCAAATTTTTTGTGAGCTCTCTTTCGAGATTGAAAGAGACTTGAGTTGTGCCAAGGGCAATGGCACGGGAGGATTCACGCTTAAAGATCTTCACGCTACGGGAGAGATTGAAGAGACCTCTCGTGCGAGTGCCAAACATGAAAGGTTCTCGATATCCAGTGGTGATATCGTGCTCAATGAACTCCTCTTGGAGGTTATAATTTGCTTCACCACTAAGAGAGATACCTCTAGCTGTCCCCTCGAGATTTCGATAGCCTATTCCTGAGTAGCCCAAGAGGCTGATGCCAAATGATTCACCAATTTCGTTATTCACCATCCCCCCCATTCGAAAATAACCAGGTAGCCCTTCAGAGACTTCAATAACGGCAGTTCTCTCAGAGATGGGGGTGCCCTTTTCAAGGGTACGAATGTTGACCCGGTTAAAGGGTCCTAAACGCTCCAAGCGATCCTTGGAGGTGCTGATTTTTGTACTGGTTAAAATATCTCCTTTTTCAAAATCAATTTCATTGTGAATAACATATTCTTGGGTCTGTTCATTGCCTTGAATCAAAATAGAGCTCACTCGAACCAAAGGACCTTCGCTCAGGTCATAAACAATATTGGCACTTGTATTGGAATCATTGTATTGAATAAACTCATTATTGCCTTCAAGTACCTGGATGTCTAGATAGCCACGCTCCGCATAGTATTCTTTTATTTTTACAATACTATCTTCTAATTTATTAAGGTTCAGGGGTTGGCCTTCATGTAAACCTATAAGCTCTGTTAGGGTTTCTTTTTTGTAAGCATTGAGATTTTTAAATCTAAGAGAAGAGATTATTGTTCTTGGGCCTTCATCAAGAAAAACCTTGATATTTGCATACTGGCCATCTGGCGTGAATTCCGTACGGGCACTTTGAAGCTTTGCTTGTAGAAAACCATCGTTTTGTAGCTCATTGATAAGATTTTTAAACCCAGTATCAATGTCATCAGAATTGAAATATCCTAAAGAAATTAACTCACTGGAATGGTTCTCAATAAAATCTACGTAATAATCACTGTCTCTAGAGTATTTACCTAATATTTCAATATTTTTAATACGAACCCTTAGTCCTTCATGAACATTGATAATTAATTTTTTAATATTTTTTTTGTGCAAGAGAATTTCTTTGTATTGAACAGCGGCATTGGCAAAGCCAGCTCTTACATAAAACATTCTCACTCGTTCAGTCACTTCTGATGAGGGATTGAGCCCAAACCTCTCGGTGGTATTTAATCGAATGCCCTTTGAGATGCTACTGGAGTCAAAAAACTGATTGCCGTAATAAAAAATGAGATATTTTTGAGGGTTTTCAATCTGGTACCGAATACTTACCTTTGTTTTATCATCTGATATTTCAAATTGGGCTTCTTCAATGCTGGCATTGAGATATCTCTCTTCCATAAAATACGCCAAAACCTTTGATCTGATTTCATCAGCAAAGGTTTGCTTTAGCGGCTCATTTAGATATCCATTCGAAATGTCTTGTAGTTGCTTTTCTAGTTCTTTGTTCTCTGTGATAAATTGGATATTTTGAACCAGGCAAGGCTTTCCCTCATCAATATCTATTCTCAGTTTTAAACCTGCATTTTCTATTTGAGATGTTGAAATACTCACTTTCGTATTTAGATATCCAACTTTTTTGTATTGCTCATGTATTTGCTTGATCATCTCCTCTGTTGAGGATTGAGGCATTAGTTGATTTTTTTTAACACCTATCCACGAGAGCAAAACGGACTCAGCAAAAACGTCTAAACCATCCACAAGGATTTCATCCACACTCTGTATTCTCTGAGCCACAATTTTGATATTAGAGTTTCCTATGATTTCTATTTTTATATGTTCATAATGATTGGTTCGATAAAGTTCTTTGAGTAATTCGTTTAATTCTTGCATCGAGTAGCCGCTAGTTGGTTGCTTTGTGGTACGTATTTCAACAAGTTGTTTGTCATTTCGAATGAGTCCAGAAGTCTCTGTGATTTTCCACTGAGCCACAGCTTGGTGAAAAGAAAATAATATACTCAGTGTCGCAATGATAACTTTATTCATTTAAATTCCATACCGTATTCAATACCGACACCTAGCTTGTCACTGGCTGTCTTGGTTTCTTTTGAGTTCAGGTTCTCTTCGGAAGCTTGGCGACCTTCCCAGTTCAAAATTGCGGAAAGATTATCATTGAGATCATACTGGACTCTAGCATCAGTGATATTAGAACGTAAAGTCCGTCCTACAGAGGTGGATACTCTCGGGCTCCATTGTCTTGAAATGGTGACTTTAGAGTCAGCCAGGTTTTGATCTTGAGTTTTATCTGAAGACGAAATTTTAACATCAAAGAGATTATTTTTTAATGAAAGGTTATTGGATAAAATTGCAGACCCTAAATCTGCAGCTTGATCTACCGATTGCCGCTTATCCAATTGCCGTGAAGTAACTCCTAAGGCCAGTAGAGAGATAATATCGTTTTCATCTAAGGGTGGCTGACTACTGAGTTTTATCTTTGGATTTTTCATTCGCCCTTGAACTAGCATATTCACTTCATATTCTCTTGTTCGAGAGCTCACTGTACCGGCTGTGGCGCCAGAGGTGGCTGTGTCATACTCTCGAGATTTAACTCTAGCCGTGGCGATACCAAAGAGTTGGGGGTTTAACTCTTGAGTTGTGTCAAATTTGAGAGAGGCAGTGCTAATAATAAATGGTGTTTCTCCCATGAATACTGTGCCCCCTTTCAGTGCCTTAATATCCCCCAATAACACAGGGTTGGAGGGAGTGCCTCTAAGCACTAGGGAGCCAGCAATGAGTGTGTCTAAGATATTATTTGTGATAGTGTAGGGGCCGTTAATATAGGCGTTGATGTTAAATTCTACAGGGTCAAAGATATTTGTTTGTAGAGCTTTTGGTAGGTAGGAGCTTCTTCGAATGGTTAGATTTTGTTCGTTTTGAAAATTGCGAGTGATATTACCTTGGCTAATATTATAGCTTCCCTCCATCAGATAGGGAAACCAATTACCAGAAATTGTAGCTTTACCATTGCCTTGGCTAACGACGCCATCTGGAATTTGTATTTTTGTGTTGTCTAGTCGCAGCTGCAATTGTGCTGGAAAGTTCTTATAGCCTTTAAGCTGAACATAGCCTTCCCCTGAGATCTTCCCTCCAGCTAGAGAGCCGCTGAGCGAATTTATATTGATTTGTTTTTGTGAAAAACTAATATCGGACTTTACTTGTTCTATGGCGTGCGGAAAGTCTTTCAGTTTAAAATATCCTTGCTCGATGAAAGCCGAACCTTGAATTTCAGCCTCGTCACTCAATTGAACTTGAGATGAAAAGGTGAGGAGGCCGCGTACCTCCTGAAGGAAGGGTGCTAGAAAACTTAGAAGACCAATATCAATATTGCCTTGAAAGACCATCTGTGATTGACCATGGACTGCAGGCCTTGAGCTCCCCACAATTTTAGTATTGTCACCATCAATCACAAAGTTTTTGATCTCAATAACGCCACTCTTTGCTATGGCAACAAGGGGCTCTTTGGCTTTCAGCCCCATAGTGCCTCGGCGAACTTCGAATTCACTGACATCAATCTTTCCATTGGATTTTTTATACCCACCGGATTCGCTGGAAAGATTGATGTCTGTAGAAATAAGAGTTTCGTAGCCAAGTTGTTTTACAGATGGGGAGATCATGTAAAAAAGAGGAGTGAAGTTCCATTTGTCAGTTTTAAGTTTAAATAAAAAAGGTTGTTGATTTTTTAGGGGGATGGAGAACTCTGAGATGATCTTATCTTTCATGATTGAAGCTTGGCCGTTGAGGCTTTCTGAATTAACTTTAAGTTTTAAATGAGAATCAGGAATAGACTGTTCATTCACGCTGGTTTGAAGAGCGTGCCCTTCCAATTCAATTTCTGGTTTTAATATATGACCCTTTAGATTCATATTAAAATCAAATAATCCACTAAGCCCTAGGCCCTTGGAGTTAAGAACTTGAAAGTCTTCAATGGGTAATCCTTTTCCTTGAACATTCACTTGAACCTGTCCACTGGGCTCACCTATTCCTGTCATGGTCATAGTACCACTGGATTTCGTTAAAGAAACGGCTTCTGTTTTTACATGTCCCTTGTCTGAGGAAATATTGAACTTCATTTGATCAAAACTTTCTTGTCCGACCAAACCCTGATTAAAGGAAGATGTGAGTTGGTAACTAAGCTCCGTAAACTCCAATGGGCCATGAAATTTGATATTCGCAGAGCCTGTGCCGTAGGCAAGAAAGGGCAGTTGAGCTTTTCGACCAAGGGCTTTTTGAAGATCATTAATTTCTGCAAATGGAAATTGGATGTTTCCCTGTATATTTTTTTTAGGAATATTAATTGTGACATGTCCCTCGTAGAGAGAGGACCCATACTTACCATTAATGGGTGCAAACTTGATATCACCGCTTTTATAAACCAAATGCGACTGCAAGTTACCAACGGCATAATCTGCAAGCCAAAAGTCTTTTGTTTGTACTTCCATATCAACAACAGCGTAATCTCCATCTCCTTTGACTGTCCCTTTTAGGGCGGCTGCCCCTTGTAAATTCAAATCGAGAAGGCTTATATTAGAAAATTGGAACTCAGGAGTTTGGTATTCAAACTTAAAACCTTCAGAGTAGAGAATTTGTCCTTTGGCGTTTCCCTTATTGTCTCCTACTTGTAGCTCAGCTTGGGGATACACGCCCTTTTCATCCACAGTGACAGCCCCCCTCACTGAAAAGTTTTTCAGCTGTACTATATTTTCTTTGTCATCTGGATCAAAAACAATAAAGTTATCACCAGCAATATGGCCATCGCAACTCATGAGCAGTTTTGGTTTTAAAGTTCCCTTGCAGGGTAATTCACCATGAATTTGAAGGTTAACTGGAGGGCGTGGAGCTCCCAGTTGATACAGAAACTCTGCAATCTCTAAGTGTTCTACTCGGAGAAGAGCCTCAATTCCCACTTTATCATTTTCTTGAACTAGTGTGGGGGTCTGAATGTTCACAGTACCAGCTTTATTTGAAATTTGTAATTCATCAAAATTGTACTTAGAATTTTCATATTTAAACTTAGCTTTTACCTCACCCACATTGAATTTTAAAATCTTAAGGCCCTGAGTGATGAGCTGAGCTTCACCTCTCCAGGATTTTTCGCTCTCCTTTTTTTCAAACTGAAGGCTAGCGTCTAACAGTCCTTTAGATTGTGGGATTTTTAAGCTCGGAACAAAGGAGGTGATATAGTTAATGGTTTCGTTAATATCTACATTGATTCGGCCGCGGATAGATGTTCGATTAAAATTTAAGTTTGCTACATCTCCCTCTAGTAGAGCTGTTCCAACGACAGTGGATTCTCCTCTTTGAATTTTTAATGTATTGATTTGCAAACTCTTTTTTTCTAAAAGCAGTTCTGTTTCTAGAGCCACCTGTCCTGTTTTTGATTTTTTCTCCTGCCGCTTAAACTTGAATTGAGGCGTGCTAATGGTAAGAGACAGGGCAGAAGAGGTTGAAACGATATTAGCATTGAGGTTGGTAATTTCTGTTGAGATTTTAGCTTCATCACTTTTAAGGCGTAATTGTGCTTCAGCGATGCTGATGGAATGAAAGGGGAGGGAGAGAATTTTTTCTACAGGAATGCTTTTGGGTATTTCTCCTGCATTGGCCTGCTGCTTTAGAATGACACTGACTTCAGGTTGCTCAATGGTGACATCGTAAATGTTTCTTCGACCAGTCAAAACACTGAGAAAATGAATACCCGCGCTAAGGCTTTTAATTTTTACTGGAGCCAATGATTTTTTTAGTTCATTTTTGGGAAGCAGTAAAATATCAGAGAAGGAAAGACCTAGAGGTGAGAGACTTAGCCCAATCTCTTTAACATAAATTCTTACAGGTAGTTTTTGCTCTGAAAATAAGGTGATTTGATTTTTTGCCCAAATTTTAATCTGTGGTAGGTGGTAGGAATTGAAAAAACCAAGCACTAAAAAAAATAGTGCAAACACTACCGCTTGGAAAAGAATACGCTTCATGCCCTAACCACTCTGTTCCCCCACTCGAGGTTATGAACCATCGAGTCATTATCTCTTATTTCAAGGGGATAGAACACTTTTTGTGCTCTCTGTTAGGACCAGTCTAGCCCTTTTCTATGTAGTCTCCAGTGCGGGTATCAACTCGAATAAGATCCCCCTCATTAAGATGAAGTGGAACTTGCACGACAGCACCTGTTTCAAGTGTGGCAGGTTTGCCTCCGCCAGAGACAGTATTGCCCTTTAGTCCAGGATCAGTTTTTACAATTTTTAGTGTAACGGACTTCGGGGGCTCGACGCTGATCACACGTCCATTAAACTTTGAAACAAGAACTTCGATATTTTCTGTTATGTAGAGTGTGGCTTCACCAACCTCATTCGCATTAGCTAAAGTTTGTTCATAGTTTTCTTTATCCATAAATTGATAAGAATCGCCCTCTTTGTAGAGGTAAGTCATTTCTCTCACTTCCATATCAGGCACTTCAAACTTTTCTCCAGATTTAAAGGTTCTTTCTAAATTAGAGCCAGTAATAAGGTTTTTAAGTTTTGTTCTTGTAAATTGATTTCCTTTGCCGGGTTTGACGTGTTGAAAATCAACAACCACATAGGGCTGACCTTCGATGAGCACTTTCAAACCTTTACGAAAATCACTGAGTTCGTACATACCAACACCTCTTAATTAAGATTGAATAAACTAGTTGTTATACATGTTGATGTTAAAGGCAAGTGGGTCCTTATAACACATCATTCCGTAGAGAAGTTTTAGAGGGAAAAACCCAAGTTCTTCTCTTGTTTTCGTCGCTCACCAACGCGAAGGAGTAACTTTTCAAGGAGTTGGATTTTGTGGATTTTCTTGCGGTCCTCCCTTAATTCGGAGGGGAGGGCTTTAGGTGTGCTGTCCACTTTTTCAGGCTTTAATAGTTTTAGTCTTTTTTGTAGCTCCGGATGAAGACCAACTTCTTGCCGGGCTTTTTCTAAGTAAAAAAGTGCTTTTTCAGAATCATTTCGAGTTAAAAAGGCATCAATCAAAGAGATATGTCGATCCAATATTTTTTGTTGCTCTAAGTTTGTGGGCGTTGACTTTTCGGTGACTGTTTCTGGAAGTCTTCGCATCTCAAAAACTTCTTCATCATACTCGTCTGCTGTAAGACTTTCTAACTTTTTGACTTGCTGTAGAATACGCTCATCATTGGGGTTGAGAAATAAAAGCATTTTGTAAGCTTTAAGAGCCAGTTTGTATTCTTTGAGTTGTTGAAGACAATCACCTAAAAGTTGATGGGCTAAAATATTCTCAGGTGAGAGTTCTGTTGCAATGGTGAGTTGTTCTTTTGCAGCTTGAAAACGTTTATAATCCATTAAGACTTTTGCGTATGCTACTCGTCCACTAGGAAAGTGAGGGTGTTTTTCCACTCCTTTTTCACAGATTCGTAGGGCCTCTTCGGTGAGCCCCATTTTTCTATAGGCTTCCGCTAAAGGAGCAAAAACCCGTGAGTTGGGGTCTTTTTGGTAGAGGATTTGATATCTTTCAATAAATTCTGCGTTAATCTCAGCCATCAGTTTTGATCATTTCATCTCCTTGGTGTTAAATTCAACCTGTAATTGGGGGACTTAGTGGATCAAAAAGGACGACTTGGCCTAAAAAAGCAGCAAAACCTAATGCAAAATCACAAAGGTCGAGTTATGGGAATTGATCCTGGATCTCAATTTTTAGGCTATGGCTTGCTTGAAGAGTCCTCGGGGGAGCTTACTTATATTGATCATGGGGTTCTTGTGGCTCCTAAAGAAAAGTTTGCCCATCGTCTTTTTTATTTGGGTGAGGCCTTAGATCTTATTTTTAAAACCTATCAACCTCATGTTGTTGCCGTTGAGCAGGCTTTTTTGGCACGGAATGTCGATTCTGCCTTCAAGTTAGGGCATATGCGGGGGGTGATCTTTTATTTAGCCCAAAAATGGGGTGCAGAGGTGGCTGAATATGCTCCCAGACAAGTCAAAAAATCTGTCACCGGTTATGGTGCAGCAGACAAAGAGCAGGTGGCGAAAGTTCTTGAAATGCTTTTGGGTTTAAGATCAGTTGATATCTTATCCAAGGGTTTTGATGCCTGTGATGCTCTAGCTTTGGCCTTTCACCATAGCCAGGCTATGAGTGTGCAGCGCAAACTCGACTCAATGGGAGAATTATAGAATGATTGCACTTTTACGGGGTCAACTGGTCGAGACAAGCACCGAATCTGCTATTTTAGATGTGAGCGGTGTTGGCTATGAGTTGCAAGTTTCAGCAAATACTTTAAATGATATTTCTCTTAGTAGTTCAGATGTTCAGATGTTCGTATACACCCATGTGCGTGAAGATGCTCTTCAGCTGTTTGGTTTTTCAAAAAAAATGGAAAAGGAATTGTTTTTAGCTTTGATTAAAGTGAACGGAATAGGGCCTAAAATGGCTTTAAAGATTCTCTCTGGGGCCTCTGTTGAGCATCTTGTGCAAATGATTGAGCAAGAGGACACGACAGCATTGAGTCGATTGCCTAAAGTGGGCAAAAAAACTGCAGAACAAATGATTCTGACTCTTAAGGGTAAACTTGTTATGGAAGAAGGGGTGACCTCAACAGTTCAGCGTAAGGATATTGTTTCGGCTTTGGTACATTTAGGGTTTAAGCTCAATGATGTAGAAAAAGTTGTTTCTCAAATGTCTCCACAAGCAGAGCTTGAAGAGGGTGTTCGAAAAGGTTTGGCTCTTTTAACAAATTTATAAGGGACTTTATGACTTCAAAAAATATAGAACAAGCATCTCGTGTGGTTGAAGGAAAGAGCGAAGAGGCTGAACTCAATTGGGAACGTTCTTTGCGCCCTTCTTCTTTTGATGAATTTCCTGGCCAAGCAAAGGTAAAGGAAAAATTAAAAATATTTGTTCAAGCAGCAAAAACCCGTGGTGAGGCCTTAGATCATGTGCTTCTTTCAGGACCTCCCGGTTTAGGAAAAACCACACTTGCAAGTATTCTTGCGCAACACTTAGGCGTAGAAATCAAAGCCACATCGGGTCCTGCTTTAGATAAAAAAGGCGATTTAGCAGCCGTACTAACTTCTTTAAAGCCAAGATCTATTTTGTTTATTGATGAAATTCACCGCTTGAGTGCAGTGGTAGAAGAATACTTATATAGCGCCATGGAAGACTTCCAGTTAGACATTATCACTGGAGAAGGTTTGGGAGCACGGGCTATGAAGTTTAATTTAGCTCCCTTCACTCTCATTGGAGCCACCACTCGTGCGGGTCTTTTAAAAGGGCCCTTTCGTGACCGCTTTGGGATTGTGGAAAGACTTTCGTTTTATTCTAAAGAAGATCTTGTACAGATACTTCTGCGCTCAGCTCAGCTTTTAAATATGAAAATCAATGATAAAGGGGCTCTCGAGATAGCTCAGCGCTGTCGTGGGACACCTCGTGTTGCTAATCGTCTCCTAAAAAGAGTGAGAGATTATGCTGAGGTCATGAATAAAAGCATCGTCGATGAAGAGCTTGCTAAATATGCTTTAGATCAACTGGATGTGGATCAGTTGGGCTTAGACCAAATGGATCGTCGTATTCTCTCTTTGATTTGTGAAAAATTTGAGGGTGGACCTGTGGGGATTGATACTCTATCGGCGGCTCTCAATGAGGAAAGGGATACTTTAGAGGAAGTGTATGAGCCATTCTTAATTCAAGAGGGATTACTACAAAAAACACCTCGTGGGCGAGTGGCCACCACCTCAGCCTATCAGCATTTAGGAGTACTCCCCCCTTCAAAAACAGATCAGCTCACATTGTAGTTTAAACCATGCTCCAATAAAGCATGAAGGCCCAAGCCACTTTCGTTAAAAGGTGAAGTGCTTGGTCTGTGTGGAAATTGTACCAGCGTTCGCATTTTCCAAAATCAATCACCCAGTGAAAGCCAAGTTCTAAAAAACCCAGGGTGAGATTCTGTGTCACAAGAAAAACAAGGGCCGCATGATGAAAAGAATGGGCGGTGAGAAGCCAGGGCCAAATGACTTCCATTTTTGCTCTTTGCTCTGGTGTGAATTTATCCCTTACGTGGCGGTTTTTATTAGTCGCCGTAAAGTCATTTTGCAGAGCAAAGTCTGCAATGGCATGGCTGGCAAAAAGTAAAAATAGATTCTGAATTAACACATTAAGAGAATCGGTGTGATTGGTTCGAGGCTTAAGGTTCAGGTCTTTTGTCTTTATTATTATGTTTAGATAAGAATAAAAGCGGAGCTGAAACTCCGCTTTTGAGACAATTGAGTACTATTAGCGACCAATGGGGTGCCAACAACCGTCGGTGCGTTTTTCACATACTCCCGGGCGACGACCTTCAGAAATTTCACAAATTTCTTTGTTACGGAAGCCTCTGCGCCCTCGGCCTTCATAAGAGCCATCATCATCGGTCCATGGGCAAACAGCAGGAGGAGGTGGTGGCGGAGTTTCTTTGTTGGGAACCCAGCATTGGCTTTCTCTATGGCAACCTTGGGAGTGCATTCGTTCACAACGGTTTTGGTTATCATACTCTTTGTATTGGGCATCACAACGAGGTGGGGGAGGAAGGGGGGCGGGCAATCCAGCATTGATTTTTTTGCTCACAACCTTGAGTGTTCACTCGTTCACAGCTGTAGCGGTCTGTGTACTCGCCGCGACCCGTTTGGCAGAGTATGGGTTTATAGCAACCGTTACTGTACTCACAACGGCTGTTGTATCTCTCACAATCTACACGACGATCATATTCATCATACCGACTTTCACAGCGAGATCCCGGTGAGCCATTGGTAGGAACATAACAACCTGTGCGATTGTTGTACTCGCAAAATCGTCGAGAAACCTGCTCGCAACGATCCTGGTAATCATATTCATTACTGTACTCATCACAACGCTGATTTCTACCATCTCTGCGCTGTGCTTCTGCTGTAGAGAGACTACAGAGACCAACAACCATTAAACTCAAAGCAATAAATTTCCGTAACATGATTCCCCCTTGGTTTCAAAGTGTCCCCACTTGGTGACATAGATGTCTATATATCCAAAAGCTATGCCACATTTCTAATGTATTATTACGCGATGTCCAAAAAAGTCCAAAGCCCGTGGGCTTCGCGTGATCTCTCTGCTGTAAGCTGCTATGGCCATTCTATGGAAATTGTTTCTGATAAAAGTGTTTCATTCCCTCGTATTCATGCCCTTGAACGGGACGTTATTGATCAAATTGCCGCCGGGGAGGTGTTAGAACGCCCCGCCCATCTAGTAAAGGAGTTGGTAGAAAATAGTCTCGATGCTCAGTCACGCTTGGTAGAAGTCGAAGTGAGAGATGGTGGTCGTTATGTGAAGGTCAGTGATGATGGGCATGGCATGGCTAAAGAGGATCTGGCATTAGCTCTGGAACGTCACTCCACAAGTAAAATACAGAACTCAGACGATTTATGGAAATTGAAAAGTTTTGGTTTTCGAGGCGAAGCTTTAGCAGCGGCTAGCAGTGTGAGCCAGTTAACAGTTCATTCCAGGGCTCAAGGGAGTTCGGAGGGCTATTGGATCAGATCTGAATTTGGCTCATTGGGAGATCTTCGACAGAGATCTCGAGATTTAGGCACAACGATAGAGGTAGAGGAGCTCTTTAGCAACGTTCCAGCTAGATTGAAGTTTTTAAAGAGTGCTCAAAGTGAAGTGTCTCAAATCAAAAAAGTTTTGAAGGCTATTGCCCTATCTCATCCTGAGGTCACCTTTAAACTAAAGGTAGAAGGTCAGATGACTCTTTTTTTTCCTCAACACTTGCATATGAAAGACCGTGCACAGGATGTGTTGAAGGCAAATTTATATGAAGTGAATTTTACCGATGAAACTTTTCGATTAAATATTTTGTACTCGAGCGCCAGAGATACACAGAAAAGCTCCCAAAATATATGGGTTTTTGTACAAAGCAGGTGGGTGTTGGACAAGTCTATTCAAGCCGCCATTATGGATGCCTATAGAAATTTGCTGATGCATGGGGAGTACCCAACCTGTGTGGTTCGTCTAGAAATTCTTCCTGATTTGGTAGATGTGAATATTCATCCCACCAAATCCCAGGTGAAGTTTCAAAATCCATCCAATGTTTTTAGGCTTGTTCAAAATGTTCTTCGAAAAGGTTTAGAACAGTCAGAAAACAAAAATGTGGAATCTATGGCGACACATTTTTCTCAAGGTGTAGAAAGCTCTTCTCAGGGGCAAGCTTCTTTTGCCGAAAGTGAAGGCGCCTTTTTAGGTTGGCAAGAAACTCAATATAAAACAAAAACATTTCCCCCTGCCCCATCAATGGATTTGGAACAAAAGGTGGCCTCACCAGTGGAAGTTACAAATATGGCTTCCAAGGGTTTTTGGAGTCAGCTACAAGTTCTTGGCCAAGCCAATCTCACATATATTTTGGCTCAGTCTTCACGGGCTCTTTATTTGATTGATCAGCATGCTGCTCACGAAAGAGTGCTCTTTGAAAAAATAATGGGAGATTGGAAAACGGGCCGCGTGGAGGTTCAAAACTATTTGATTCCCTTAGTTCTAGATTTTGAATCTCATATGATTGAGGCTTTGCAGAAGGTAGAGGAGAGCTTAGGTCAATTTGGAATTCTCTTTGATTTATTATCCCCTGAATCTATCGCAATTCGTTCTGGCCCAGCCATCATGAAGGAGTCTGCCATCAGTGAAGCGTTAAGTCGCTTAGTGCATCAGTTGACACATACCCAATCAGATTTTGCTTTTGAAAAGGCTATGGGTGACCTTGCGGCCTCCCTGGCCTGTCATTCCGCTATTCGTGCAGGGCAAAGTCTTTCCTCTGAGGAGATGAAGGCTTTGTTATCGGAGATGGATAGGGATCATTTCTCAACGTACTGCCCCCATGGTCGACCCGTATACCAGGAGATGACTTTTACATCCTTAGATAGAGAGTTTGGTCGCATCGTGTGAAGAAGTTCCCTCTCATTGGTATTTTTGGATCTACTGCTAGTGGTAAATCAAAGCTGGCTTTGGAACTTGCAGTCCCACACCATGCAGCTATTTTAAATGCGGACAGTGTTCAGATTTATAAGGGTCTAGAGGTTGGGTCTGCAAAGCCGACACCGGAGGAGAGAGAGAGTTGTCCCCATTATTTATTTGATATTGTAAATATTGGTGAAGGCTTTGCTGCGGGAGATTATCAACGTGAAGTTGTAAAAACCATTGAGCAGCTTCAGCGGGCTCGTCAAACTTGGGCTTTTTTAGTTGGTGGCAGTGGTTTTTATATTCAAACTCTCACAAGAGGTATTTATCCCATTGCAAAGAGTGACCCCCTTCGTCGTCAGCAAATTGAAGACGAGGCGCATAGTGAGGGGGGGCAAGAGGCACTTTTTCAGGAGTTAATGGCTCTGGATCCTGTTTATGCTCAAAAAATAGGCCCCGCGGACCTGAGAAGAATAGTCAGGGCCCTAGAGATTTTTAGATCCAATGATGGAGGCTTTAAAAGTTTTGCTGAGTTGGAATCTCTGGCTTCTCAACGGCGCCCCCCCGTGGAAATACATGGTCTTGTTCTTTATCGACAAAAAGAAAAACTGCGAGAGGCGATCACTCAAAGAGCTCATTTTATGTTGGAACATGGTTTTATTGAAGAGGTTCAAGGTCTTTTAGAGCAGGTGGGGCCTCATTGGGGCCCTTTGAAGAGTGTGGGGTATCGAGAAGTTGTGAATTTTCTTGAAGGCCTGCTTTCTAAAGACCTGTTATTAGAAAGCATAGTGAAGAGCACACTCTATCTTGCAAAAAGACAAGTGACTTGGTTCAAGCGAGAGACTGGCCTTGTATGGTTTGATGCTGACAAGGAGTGGGAAAAGGCTCTGCAGTATGGACAAAATCTCATTAATACTATCTCAACTTGACCCCAGACAGAGCTAGTTTCATACTTGGACCTATTATGAAAAGCATGACGGGGTTTGGATCAGCGAGAACCCAATCCAAAGACAATTTAGTCACTATAGAAGCCTCTATTAAATCTCTTAACAGCAGATACCTTGAGATGCGCTTTCAAATGCCAAATCAATACTTAGAAGTAGAAAAAGACCTCAAAGAACAGATCCAAAAGCATTTTCATAGGGGGCGCTTAGATATTTTTATTCGTCGGCGTGGAAGTGAAAAGTCTAACTACCATTTTCATGTAAATACACCTGTGGCAAAATCTTGGCTCAATGCCTACAAAAAACTGGGAAAAGAATTATCTTTATCTACCAATGTACCTTTAGAGACCATTGCAAGACTTCCGGAGGTGATTGTCTTTGAAGAGAGTATGGATATTTCTAAAAGTGAAAAACAAGCAGTGGTTGAGGCTTTGACCAAGGCTCTTCACCTTTGTTCTAAGGAACGACAGAGGGAAGGCCAATCTCTACAAAAGGAATTATTGAAATTGCTATCAAAGCTAGAGTCCCAAGTGCAGCTTTTTTCAAAACTCAGAAAAAACGCCAACGAGAAAATTAAAAAAAGCATGCAAGAGAAGCTGACAAACCTAGAAACTAAACTGGAACCCAATGATCATCGTTATGCACAGGAGGTTTCATTTCTTATTGAAAAGTCAGATATTTCCGAGGAAATTGTTCGACTAAGAGAGCATCTGAATACTTTTAAAAAAATGATTGTAGATGGTTATCAAGTAGGTAAAAAATTAGATTTTTACACTCAAGAGTTATTGAGAGAAGTCAATACAGTGGGCTCCAAGAGCCAAGTTGTTGAATTGACCGAGGCTGTAGTAGAAGCCAAAGGTCTTATTGAACGTTTAAGAGAACAGGTGCAAAACGTAGAATGAAAAAAACACCTCTAGTGATAGTTTCTGCTCCCAGTGGGGCTGGAAAATCCAGCTTTTGCCGTCGTGCTGTGGAAGAATTTTCAATTTTAAGCGAGGCTGTAAGTTATACGACCCGTGCTATGCGTCCCGGTGAGCAAGAGGGTGATCCTTATCATCATGTTACTAAGGAGGAGTTCTTAAGGCTCCGGAGTGAAGACTACTTTATTGAGTGGGCAGAGGTTTATGGCAATTTTTACGGCACGCCCAAAGTTCAAGTGGAACAGGCCAAAAACGATGGAAAAGTGCTCATCACCGATGTGGATGTTCAGGGAGCTTTTTCATTTAAAAAGCTATATCCACAAGGGACTTATATTTTTATCCTCCCCCCAAGCGTTGACGAATTGCGTCGTAGACTGGAGAAGAGGGATCAGGGGAAAACAGGAAACTTAGAGCAACGCCTTCAGGCGGCTCATAAGGAAATCCAGTTGGCTGTGGAGTTTGATTTTCAGATTGTTAATGATGATTTTGACAAGGCTTTCGCTCAATTTAAGAAAATCATTGAAGATGTCATAAAAAATGTTTAACCTGCCGCCTCTCAATCAAATGGAGGATCCTCTGTGGCACGCGTAACTGTTGAAGATTGTTTAGAAAAAGTTCCCAATCGATTCTCTTTGGTCATGCTTGTGGCAAAGCGAGCTAAGCAATTATTAAGAGGTTCTCAGCTGACGATTCCTGTAAGTGATAATAAATACGTGGTGAGCTCTTTAAGAGAAGTGGCTGCAGGACATGTTGATTTTGACATTGATACCACCACAGGGACTCCAGAAGAACAAATCGAAGCGGATTTAAATCGCTAAGCCTCATAATTTAAAAAATCTGTAGAAATTTCCATAGGTTACAACTATAGTTTTAGGCCATTGTTCCGAAAAGTCCTTCAGAGGGGCTGGGTGTAATGGCTGAAAATATAGCCGTTGATAAAATCATAGAGAAGGTGCCAAAAACCATTGATGAGTTGGTGGAGCGTGTACAGGAGTACCTCCCGCAGGCTGATCTTGATGTGTTACGTAAGGCCTATATCTTTTCTGAAAAAGCACACGAAGGTCAGTTTCGACGAAGCGGCGAACCTTATATTTTTCATCCACTTGGAGTTGCGGCTATCTTGGCCGACTTGCGCTTAGATATCTCCTCCATTGCTACTGGTTTGCTTCATGACACTGTAGAAGACACCCATGCCACTTTAGAAGATATACAAAAAGAATTTGGTGATGAGATTGCTCAGCTGGTGGATGGTGTCACTAAAATTTCTAGAATGAAATTTCGTCATACCCATGAAAAACAAGGTGAGAACATTCGCAAAATGATCATTGCCATGGGTAAAGATGTGCGAGTGGTTTTAGTAAAGCTTGCTGATCGTTTGCACAATATGCGCACACTAAATCATATGCCCTATGATAAACAGGCTGTTATTGCGCAAGAGACTCTAGAAATCTATGCACCCTTGGCTAATCGTTTGGGTATTAGCTCTATCAAAATAGAGTTAGAAGACTTGAGTTTTCGCTACCTCAAACCAGATATTTATTATTCCCTTGCTCAAAAGGTAGCTAAAAAAAGAAAAGAACGAGAGCGCTACATTGATGAGGTTAAAAAAATATTAAACACTGAACTTCAAAAGCATAAAATCAAGTTTGAAGTGAATGGCAGACCTAAACATCTTTACTCCATTTATAAAAAAATGGAGCTCAATAACATCGAATACGATGAGATACATGACATTTTAGCATTTCGTGTTTTGGTTGACTCCATAGCTCAATGCTATGAAGTGTTGGGCCACGTCCATTCTTTATGGAAACCAATCCCTGGGCGCTTTAAAGACTTCATTGCTATGCCTAAGGCCAATAACTATCAGAGTTTGCACACCACCGTGATTGGACCAGAGGGTGAACGCATCGAAGTACAAATACGAACTCAGGAAATGCATCTAGTGGCTGAGCGAGGTATTGCTGCGCACTGGAAGTATAAAGAAAAACACGAAATAGATAAAATGACAGATCAAAAGTTCACTTGGTTAAGGGAGCTTGTGAGCCAGCACCAGCAGTCAAGGGATGCTAATGAATTTTTAGAAAACATCAAGACAGACTTATTTGAATCAGAAATCTATGTATTTACCCCTAAGGGAGAGGTGAAGGCTCTTCCTGATGGATCCACCCCCTTAGATTTTGCTTATAGCGTACATACAGATGTCGGGCATCGCACAGTAGGGGTTAAGGTCAATGGTCGGATGGTGCCCCTTAAACATATTTTGCAAAGTGGAGACACCATAGAGATTCTGACGAGTCCCAACCAAAACCCCTCAAAGGATTGGTTAAAGTACTGTGTCACTGGTCGAGCTCAGGCAAAGATTAGGGCTCATATACGCTATGAAGAACGGCGACAGGCCATCAAAATTGGTCAAGAAATGCTCGAAAAGGATTCGCGAAAACTGGGTGTTGGTGTACAGAAAATTTTAAAACATGATCAGCTGCCGGCTAAACTTAAGGATTTAAAAGTTAGTGATCTTGACGAGCTTTACGCTCAAATAGGTTATGGTAAAATCGAGCCCACACAGGTGGTAAGGTCTTTCTTTCCTGAATCACAGACAGAGCAAAAAAATGACGAAGAACCAAAAACATTTTTGGGCAAGGTCTTCAAATCAGCTCTTACACGTACAAAGAAGTCCCATTCACTGATTCAAGTGGATGGCATGACAGATATTCTGGTTAGATTTGGAAAATGTTGCAGTCCAATCCCTGGCGATCCTATCATTGGCACCATCACTCGAGGACGTGGAATCACTGTGCATTCGGCAAGTTGTCCAAAAGCTTTTGAAATGGATATGGGCCGACACGTAGAGGTGAGTTGGGCTGGTGAGGCAGAAGTTTCAAGGCCAGTGCGTATTCGTGTGATCAGTCAAAATATTACTGGTCTACTGAACATGATGACAGAGGTGTTCCGTACTCATGGCGTTGATATTCTGAATGCTCAAATTCGTACGACTAAAGACAATCGGGCCGTTTGTGATTTTGACGCTCAAATTAAAAACACTTCTCAACTGTCCTTAGTGCGACAGGATTTGATGAAGATCAAAGGTGTTATTGACGCTGATCGTGTGAGTATGGCCTGAAGTAAAACTTGATTCCATGGAGTGCCTCATCCTAGACTGGGATTAACTTAGGATATAAAACCATGGAAACTCCCGGGTCGGAAGAGGCAAAATCAAAAGAACCTAATGAGGGGTCTAAACCCACAGTGGGCATACGGCCCAACCGATTTTCTTTAACAAAAAAATTGAGCCTACTGTTATTCACCATCGTGGTGGTTGCCATCGGGGTTTATGCTGCCTACGCTGTATGGACTTTTCGTGATGATAAATTAAAATATGTTCATACTGTGAATGCGAGTATGAATCAAACTATCGGCCGTAAGATTCAGAGCGAAATGGAATCTCTAGATAATGATATGAAAAATATCGTTTTACTTCTAGGGTCAAAAAATTTAGATGAAGATAAAACAAAAATTGTTAAAGGCTTATTTCAAAACAATGCTTCTTTTGCCGGTTTGTATTTAGTCAAAGAGGCCTTTCCTCTCAAAGTCTCTTATGCACTTCTTAATAAGGATTTACTGGAGTTAAAGTCGTTAACTGCTGATCAGGTAGAGCATTTCATCTTAGTAGAGACAGAACGTTTGCAAGGTCAGAGTGAAAAACAGTTGTCACAAATGAAGCCCGAGTGGGGACTCACATTGTATTTTCATCCTATTCGACTCAACGAAACACTTTGGGTGATCTTTTTAGTGAATCAGGATTATGTTTACGAAGCTGTTATGAACTCAGATTTATCAGAGGCTTTAGTTGTTAATGGAGAAGGCCGCATCGTTGCCAGCAAAGAGAAGTCTCATGTGGGTACGAGTGTGGCTCATTGGCCATTATTTAAGTTAGCTTTAGAGGCCCCAGGAAGTGAAGGTGGGGTGGAACAGGAGTTAACAGACTCTTTTTGGAAGGGTGACTATGTTGGGAACTTTTACCGCCTGAATCCTGTTTTATTTTTATTTTCTATTTCACAAAAAGAGCAAGCCTTTGCTGGTATGCAAAAGTTAATTTATAATACACTTTTGTTTGCCCTGAATATTGCAGCCTTGGCAATTATTATTGGATTGTTGCTCGCCAAATCTCTCACGGCGCCTTTAAAGCATCTCATGCAGGCCACTGAAAATATTGCTGCGGGTAACTACAATGTACATCCTGATGTAAAAACGAAAGATGAAATTGGCCAATTGGCAGACTACTTTACGCAGCTGGGACAGAGGCTGACAGAGCGTGAAGAGGCTTTGGAACAAGTCACTGAGCTTGCGATACGTGATGGAATGACGGGCATTTATAATCATCGTCACTTTAAGGTTCGTGCCAATGAGTTTTTTGCCTTAGCCCAAAGACACAATCAACCCCTTTCTCTGATTTTATCTGATATTGACCATTTTAAAAAATTTAACGATACCTATGGTCACCAGCAAGGGGATGTGGTGATTAAAGATATTGCTAAAATCCTTGTGGACTCCACACGCAGTACAGATTTTGTCGCACGCTATGGGGGTGAGGAGTTTGTGATCGCCCTACCCCAAACAAATAGGGCCGCCGCTGTGCAGATTGCAGAACGCATTCGTGAAAACTTTCAGAATCATAAAATTAAAAATATTGTTGGCGGAGAAGATCTTTCTGGTACTTGTAGTTTAGGTGTTTCTACTTTTGAAGGGCATAATTACGCCGGAATTGACGATATGATTAAACAAGCAGATGACAATCTTTATAAAGCTAAAAAAGGTGGAAGAAACCAAGTTGTTTCAGATTAAATTATAATTTTGTTTGCAATCTATTTTCTAAAATACCAACTGCATGGCTTGATTTTGAGAGTTGGATTTTCTTGTTATTAATATCAAAGACAGTGATTTGATACTGTATTTTATTTTTTAAAAGATTTGGTTTTAACTGACATTCATCGGATAGAGACATGGTAAGGCTGTCGTTAAAGCTCAACTTCACCTCTTCTAGAAGACTGGATTTTTTTAGAAACTGATAGAGATTTGTATTCACTTGACTATCAAAGCGCACGATTTCTTTTTCACAAAAAAGTTGATCTTTATCATAAAAGCTAACTTTATATTTTGCAGGAATTCTTTTTTTAAGTTTCCAACTAATCTTTAATTTATTGCTGGTAAAATCAATAATGGGTGGAACCGAAATATTGAGTTCGGCCGTGGGCGAGACTTGAAAACGAAGTGGTAGAAAGCGATCATTTTTATCTAATGTTTCTAGATTCTTATTTAGGGCCACTAACTCCCAGTGGATAGGAGTGTTTTTATGTATGGCCTTTTGAAATCTCTCTTGATAGAGTAAGTAAAGAGGATTGAAAGTTAACTCCACTTCCTTGCTAGATCTTTCCTTAGCCTGCTCCACTAAGTCTGTCATATCTGCATTAAGAAGAGTTTCTCCGTTGGCACTCATACGCACAAGATGAATGGAAGCATCCTCAAGGTCAGAGAAGGGTGAGTTGATGCGTAACTTAGGCATGGTCTTTCTCCAATCGATCCACACCCATTGTGGCAATTGTGGAGATGCTGGAGGTGGAGATACTTTTGGGAGAGGAAGTGACTCAGGTGGAGGAGTTTGTACAACCACCTCTTCAGGAGCTTCTTCCATTGGGAGCGGCGCTTGAATCTCTTCAAGTAAGCTTTGCAAGGAGCCCGTATCATCAAGTGAGGCCACTTCGCGCTCTGGAAGCTCTTGATCTAAGTTCTGTAGGGAAATTTCATTTTCTGTGTGAGTGGTTTCTATTTCTAAATCTTCCTGTAGTCCAATTGGGTTTTTAAGGGTCTCGACCTTCCCCTTTGCAATCACAAGGTTGGCTTTATTTTTTTGTTTTCTAACAGCTAGCTTTGTTTTGTTCAGCTGTACAGAGGAGCGATTGGAAAGTTTTAATGTGAGAGTTTTTTCTGATTTGCTTTGATCGACAGCTAGATCACCTCGAATAAGGCGAACTTCAGTTAATTCATTATTATTTTTTTTATTTTTAGTTTTTTCTAAAACAATCAAAGTGTTTTCGCTTAACTCCAATTTTGTCTTTCCCTCTAGCTCCAATGTGAGTTGAGAACCAGGGCTTACAAAGATCACATCTTTATCGTGCACATAGAAACCTTGGATTAAGGAGTCCCAAGTATGATGACCTGAGGGTCTACGCTTTACTGATTTGGATATTTCAAGTACATAACCCATGTTTTGTTGATTTTCTGTGGGATCAGACTCTATTTCTTCGGTGTTAAGGCTGATTCCTAGAGCCGAACTGATAAATATGAGTATGGCAATTGTCATTGCCATTAAATCAAATTTATCCCAGTAATTTTTTTTCAAAAAACAGCTCCTAACCCCAGTGACAAGACAATCACACTGATAGAACGTTTATTGGCAACCCCTGCCTCTTGGTAGTTGTAGGATTTAAATTCTGGAACAAATGAAATATGCCAATATTGACCAAGGTAAGTTCGGTGTTGCAGTTGCAGATCAAAGTTGGATCCCGTGAGTTCGCGACTGGAACTCATGCTTGCACTATAAAAGCGACCCTGAAGAAAAAGACTATGGGGTTTTCTAAACCATGAAATTTTATTTAAAATAGGTAGACCCTTTTCACCTAAGTGTAAGTATATGAAGCCCTTAACTCCAAGTAGGCTTGCATCTAATGCAGCATATTGCACTCGACCATAGCTGGCTCCAAGACCAAGCTCAGTGGATTTTGTCCAATGAGTATTTCCTAGAAGACGATATTCAAGGTCGGTATTTAAGTTTGTCATACCACCACTGGTGGGTGAAGCGATGGAGGTAGAGTAGTTAGCTCCTATTCCCCAGCGATTTTTAGAGAATAGGGAATTTTGAGTTTGAAAAATGGTATTTGGGCGATAGTGAATATCTGCGGACCCAAAAACCCATTGATTTATGGTGGTCGAAGTAGTGGCCAATATATCCACTCCAGAAACAGTAGGGGGTGGAGGTGGAACCTCTTCGGTGACCTTCCATTTTAATTTGTATGCAGTTTGCTGGCCAGAGGGAGAGAGAATATTAAAGCTTTGCTGCTGCGCTTGGGCTTTGAGTGGTATATTAAATTCCCCTCGATCCTCAGTGTCTTGTATAGTGGCATCTTTTCTGACAATCATGAGCCCAGGTCGGGTGCGTGCTTTAAAATTTGTTGGATAGCCTTTGCCATCCGTGAGAACCTCGTACTCATAAATTGGGACATCTCCTGATGTCTTTTGTAATTCATGAGTGAGCTCTACGTCTGCCATAGCTCTTGTAAGACAAAAAATAAAACTGAGAAGAACAAGCATGATTTATTTTACTGTGCTTGGGCCTTAACTTTGACTGGACCCCGACCATAAAGCTTCAATCTAAGGACTAAAGTCCAATAAGCTTTTTGATGCTGGATGACGATAGAATGGTGTGAGTAGACGTCCAAATTTAACTTATATTTCAGCGCTCATTCTTTTTGGAGCTCCATTAGTCGCTTTTTGGATTTTTGGGAGTATGATTCAATTTGAGTGGTATCGTATTCCCATCAACATGCGATATATGCTTTTTGGTCTAACCTTGGTTTATTGGATCACGGCTTATGGTGTGTGGCAGGTTCGCCCGTGGGGCTTTTACTCTTTTGTATTTTTTTGTATTGGCCTTATAGGGGTGGACAGCTACCGTATTTTTTCATTAGGTAAGGTCCCTACGTCTTGGTATTTTATTGATTTAGGTTTTATTCTCGTTGGCATTGTTTTTCTTTTTCATAGGCGTAGTCAGGCTGTCTATTTTAATGAGCGATTGCGTTGGTGGGAAAGTGCTCCAAGATCTAAATCTAGTGAGAATGTGATAGTTCGTTGGGCTAACACAAACCATGTGGGTAAGTTATTGGATTTTTCAGAATCCGGAGCTTTTATTGAGCTTATTCCTGCACCATCTCAAGAGCAAATACTAGAAGTGGATATTTCGTTTCCCACTGATCGTTTTGTTTTAGAGGCTGAGGTAGTACGAATTAGTCATGCGCCCTATGGTACTGGCTTAAAGTTTATAAATCCTTCGAACTCTCAAACTTATCGTCTTCGCCGGCTGGGGAAAGAACTTTTACATCTGTCACAGCCTCAGAAACATCGGTAGATTTCAAAGCGGAAAGCTGCGGTTTAGTATTATTTAAGTAGTTATTGGCAGCCCGAAAACCTTCTGAATTTTTTGGATTCAATACTGTAGAGTAGTTTGTGTATGTTTCCACAAAAGTGGCTGCATTTTCAATGGGCTCGCTGAGGGTACGGATGGCAACACTCAAGTTTGTTAGAAAAACAGAGTAGTGGCTCATCTGTTGAGGAGAGGCTCCTGTACCAAGGCCTAACTCCAACTGCACAATTTCTAAAAGGGAACGAGTCACCAGCATATGGTCAGAAGGTGTGTGGGGTTGTTTTTCAATTTGCACAATGAGTTGATCCACAAACTCTAAGCGCTTTAGCAATTCATTTCTTTCTGAAAGGTTCCGATCAATTTTGTCTTTTATTTGGTCTAGGGTATAATCCCCTTGGCCATTGAACATGTCAGAGTCTTTAATTTTTAGAGTGCCAAGTAAATGACTTCTAACGGAAGTGTCTAGGCTGGAAATTTGTTCATTCATGCGTCCTTTCCACTGACTGAGATTATGGATAATCCCTGCCTTGTCAGCCCATAAAAGGCTGGAGGGCTGGAGCAGAAATATGAAGAAAAAATGGATGAGACACTTCATACTTTTCTTTACTGCAAAGAGTGCCCTTTTTAGGCTGTTCTATATTGATTCCCTATAGAAATATATGCAAAGCAAGAGGGCCAGTGGACAGAGATTGTCACCTTGACAAGAAGACAATTAAGGCATCCCCTAGAAGAGAAGCAGGGGGTAGGAATGTACCAGAAAAAAGTAGCTATTTTAGGAGGGCAGAGAACTCCATTTGCCAGGGCTGGCACTCAGTTTGCCAATGAGACTAATCTCACCATGGCTTCGGCAGTGATGAAGGGCCTTGTGGACTCTTTTGGATTAAAAGATAAAACTCTTGGTGATGTTGCTTTAGGCGCAGTGATCAATCAGTCTCGTGATTGGAATTTAGCTCGAGAGGTCACTTTAAATTCTGGGTTAGCCTGGGAAACTCCTGCTTATGGTATTCAGCGAGCCTGCGGAACAAGCTTAGAGGCGGCCATTGCGATAGCTAATAAAATCACCTTAGGTCAGATTGAAAATGGTATTGCTGGTGGTGTGGATTCCATGAGTGACGTTCCTGTTTTTTACAGTCCAGCATTAGCAAAAAGAGTTTTGCACGCTTCCAAAGCAAAGAGCATGGCTGATCAGTTAAAAGTTTGGATGGGCTTGTCATTGAAAGAACTCAAGCCTTCTTACCCAGCTGTGACGGAATCAAAAACGGGTCTTTCTATGGGGCAATCCTGTGAACTTATGGCTCAAGAATGGAAAATTTCAAGGCAAGAACAAGATGAGCTAGCATTGGCAAGTCATAAAACAGCATTGAAGGCTTATGAAAATGGTTTTTATAAAAATCTGCTCATGCCTTATCAAGGCCTTGAAAGAGACAATAACGTTCGTGCCGATACTAGTATGGAGAGACTTTCAAAACTGAAAACAGCCTTTGAGAGATCTTCCAAGGGAACTTTAACGGCTGGAAACTCATCGCCATTAACCGATGGAGCTTCTTGTGCTTTTTTAGCATCGGAGGAATGGGCTCAGAAAAATAATCATGAGCCCTTGGCCTATCTTGTGGATTGTGAAGTAGCTGCTGTGAACTTTAAAAAAGAGGGTTTACTCATGGCGCCCGCCTATGCAGTTGGACGAATGCTAGCGCGAAGAAAAGAATCACTCCAGGATTTTGACTTTTATGAAATTCACGAAGCTTTTGCTGCGCAGGTTTTATGCACCTTGAAGGCTTGGGAATCAGAAAGTTTTTGTCGTGATCGCATTGGGTTGAGTGGAGCTTTGGGTTCTATTGACCGCAAAAAAATGAATGTGGTTGGTGGAAGTGTAGCTCTAGGACACCCCTTTGGTGCCACCGGAACCCGTGTTCTTGTAACGGCTGCCAAGCTATTAAAACAAGCTGGGCATGGACGAGCTCTTGTATCTATATGCACTGGCGGTGGTATGGGTGTTGTGGCTATTTTGGAGCGCTAAGAATTTTTCACTAGTTCTATCAGGTGAAAATAATTGGGTGTCAGTTGCCACTTAAGATACTTTCTTATGGGAACTTGAGAGAATAAATCAGAGATCAGATGATCTGTGATTTCCAATTGTTTTTGTGGGCTATGGATTTGAAACTCTGGTTTTGAAGAGTTTGTTTTCCCTTTATTTTTAAATTCAAAATTATAGGGCATGGAGTAGTAGTCGTGATAGCTGGCAAACTCACGATGCCTTAACTCCTTTGCTAATTGGGCCTTCCAGTTTTGCCAAGAGGGATTGTCGTTTTCAAAGGCATGGGGGTAGGTGATGGGAATTTGCCCCAGAAAATTACAGAACAAAAGGGCATGACGTGGGTATTGTTGAATCAGCTCTTCTGTTCGATTCCAGTGAAACTGCCCACTTTCAGGCGCAAAGTAATCCTGAGAGCTCCATGTAGAGGGGCGAAAATGGTTCCACTGAAACAACCAGGGTGCTAGGGGGTCGGGGTCTATGACATCGATTTGCTCGAATTGCTTTAACCACGAAGTTGGTAGGCTATATCCAGCACTGGGGCCAATGAGCAGAAGTTGTTTTGATTGGGGGCGCCAGGTTGCTAGCCAAAAATGAAGCTCTTGAATAAAAGGCTTCCATAGATTTTGGCGATATCGTAGGCCTCTGAAGTGGTAATTAATCACCTTGTTACCTATTGAGGATTTGGTGGATGACTTCAGCATTAGCCCTGTAAATCATCACCTGTCGTTGGCCCGAAGCCTGTATGAGTACAACATGAATTTGGTAGGGTAAGGGCTTGATATTCTTAAAGAATCTAAAACTGATCTCCCGTACGCGAAAGCCTTCTTTGTGCCAATCTTCCATCTCTTGGCTTAGGCCAACAGTTTCAAGTCCATCATGTTTATTAATGTGTTGGCGAATCACTTCCAAGGATTTGGAAATTTTAATAGGCTCCCATATAGTGGTAGGCACGCTGGCCTCAGCCATTTCTACCACTAAAACTAAAAAAGCCGCCCAAACAGCAATGGCTATCAACATCATTTTGGTCATATATGTGGTGGAAATCTGCCATAAGCTTTTTGTCTTGGCCATCACTAAAGTTCCCCTGGGAATTTTCGACACTATTGATCAAAAAATAGAAAAAGTAGCCAAAAGGCCACCGACTTTGCCGGCCCAATCTTTGCTTTCGTAGCAAAGCGAATCTATGATTAATCTTTCAGCCGGGGGGCAAAATGAAAATAAACACGACTTTTTATTCACCTAAAGACTCCATTCAGTGGAAGTCAGTTTTCGCTGGACTCACGACCATGTTGCTTATGGCTCTGGTGGCCTGTGCAAAGACAGGGGTACAGAGGGAACCCTCATTGTTAAGTCCCGTCTATCTTGGGCAGATGGACGGAAAGAATGAGGCCATCATTCGCTACGAGTACAATAAGGGAGAGCTGATTCAACTCTGCGATCGGGCTATCAGTGAGGCGACCCATCGTTTAGATGTTGTGGCGCAATTGGCTCCAAAAGACAGAAACTTCGACAATACAGTGCTGAGTTTAGAGGCCACCTTGGCTGATTTTTCTGATGTGACAGGTCCCCTGACCTTTATGGGCTATGTTTCCACTAATGCTGATATTCGTAAGGAGTCGGAAGACTGCGAAAGCAAGGTGGGGCAGTTTGCGGTAGGTATTGTGACTCGTAAAGATCTTTATACTGCCATTAAGGGTCAAAAACCGCGTAACAGCCAAGAGGCTCGCTTGTACACAGAGACCCTTGATAGCTTTGAAAAAAATGGTTTAAAACTGCCAGAGGCCAAGTTAGAAAAAGTTCGTGAACTTAAAAAACAGCTGACCGCTCTGGAGACTGAGTTCTCTGCCAATCTGAATAATGACAAATCCACGGTGACTTATACCCCTGAGGAGCTAGAAGGCTTAAGTGAGTCTTTTCTTGGACGCTTAAAAAAGGATGAAAACGGGAACTACATTGCCACCACAAAATCTACTGATTATGTGCAGGTGATGCAAAGCGCAGTCAAAGAAGAAACTCGTCGAAAAATGCTTTTGGCTTATACCAACCGTGCTGGCTCTGCTAACACGGAGCTCCTAGAAAAAGCAATATTGTTACGAGAAAAAATTGCCACTCTCATGGGATATAAAACTTGGGCGGATTATAAAATATCTTCGCAAATGGCAAAATCTGCAAAATCTGTTCATCATTTTTTAAGAAGTTTACAAGGCAAGCTTTCAAAGAAAAACAAGGCAGACCTAGATCAACTCTTAGCTTATAAAAAAGAATTGGATCCTCAAGCGAAGCAAGTAGAGATGTGGGATATCAACTATCTTACCTATCAGCTGAAGAAGCGTGATTACTCCTTAGATGATGACAAAATCAGAGAGTACTTTCCTTTGGAAACAGTGACGGTAGGGATGTTTGAGGTTTACTCCCAAATTCTTAATGTACGTTTTGAACAAGTGACTGATGCGGACGTATGGGCTCCTGATGTGAGGCTTTATAAAATTTTTGACAAAAAAACATCTGAGCTCATTGCCTACTTTTTTACAGACTTTACTCCTCGTGAAGGCAAATACGGACATGCAGCTGCCTTTACTTTGATTCAGGGAAGGCTTTTGAATCATCACTATAATATTCCAGTGTCTTCTATTGTGGCCAACTTTAATCCGCCGGCCAATGGCAGACCTTCTTTATTGAATCACGATGAAGTAGAAACTCTTTTTCATGAGTTTGGCCATATTATGCACCAGACCCTCACTCGAGCACCTTATGCCAGCCTATCTGGAACAAGTGTGCGTAGAGATTTTGTGGAGGCTCCTTCTCAAATGCTAGAGAATTGGGTATGGCAAGAAAGTATTTTAAATAAAATTTCTGGCCACTACAAAAATTCTAGCGAAAAGCTTCCACAAGATATTCTTAAGAAAATGTTAGAGGCCAAAGATTTTAATCAGGGTTATTTTTATACCCGCCAGTTGTTCTTGGGATTATTTGATTACACGATCCACACTCAAAAAGGTGTTGTAGACACAGTGAAAGTCCATGATCAGCTGTATAAATCCATTCTGGGTATTGATCCCTTGTCGGGCAATCGTTTTGCCGCAGGCTTTGGACATATGATGGGAGGATATGACGCAGGCTACTACGGTTACTTATGGTCGGAGGTTTATGCTCAAGACATGTTCACTCAATTTGAAAATGGAAAGTTATTAGATCCTGCGGTGGGCATGAAATACCGAAAGACAATTTTAGAAAGTGGAAATATGATGGATCCCATGGGTTTGTTAAAACAGTTTTTAGGACGAGAGCCCAATCAAGAGGCTTTCTTTCGAAAGCTAGGTATTTAACAAATCCCTGAGGGATGTAGAGAAGTCCCAGTGGGGATGCAACAATTAGTAAAGTTAGTAATGGTTTTACATTAGATTCCAATAGTCCTTATCAAGTGCGCGTTTTAAATTTTGTTAAAACGCGCTTTTCGCCTTTTAAGCATAAGTACTTTCGTTATTTTTTCTTTTCACAATCAGTTTCTCTTATTGGCAATTGGATGCAGGAGTTGGCCAAAAGTTGGGTGGTACTTCATCTCATTGGCCAGTCCAGTGCTATGGCGGCGCTTTTATTTTCATCAGCAGTTCCTAACTTAGTTTTAGCTCGTTTTGCGGGGCCTTTGGCAGATCGAAAGGGCGTTCGTGAGATCTTAATTGTCACGCAGATATTACTTTCTACTTTGGCTTTTGGTTTAGGACTTCTTGTGAGCACGGGCCATGTGCAGCTCTGGCATTTGATTCTTTTTAGTTTGCTAGAGGGAAGCGTGATTGCCTTTGATCTTCCAGCTTTTAATAAAATCACGCCCTCCGTGGTGCCAAAAGAAGACTTTCAACAGGCTCTGGCTGTGAATGCTGTGAACTTTCATTTGTCTCGGGTGTTAGGTCCTTCACTAGCGGGACTTGTGATGGCATTTTTAGGAGAGCAAAGCGTATTTTGGCTCAATGGTTTGAGTTTTTTAATGATTGTTTTTGTAATTTCACGAATTCCTCAATTATCCACTCGTGAGAGTGTGAATTTGCAGCCTAAAAATATGTCCTACATTTGGACCTACCTGCGTGATCACGGCACATTGAAGCGAGTGATTGTACAATTATTTATGGTCATCGGACTGTTGTTCCCACTGGTCTTTACGGTGTTTCGTGTGTATATGCAGAAGAAGTTTCATTTGACGGCTCAGGAGTTTGGTTTTGTATTTTCAGCCCCAGGCTTTGGAGCTCTTCTTGGGAGTTTGTCTTTTTTGCTTTGGCGCCCCCAAAAACCTTTGCGTGTTTTACCTTATGGAATTACCGGCGTGGTGAGTTTTTTGGTATTACTCACTTTCGTTAACACTTTATTTGGGGCTATTCTCACGCTCATCTGTTTTAGTTTCTTTATGTTTCTTAGCATTAGTTCTTTAACTGTGACTATCCAGCTAGAGATTACCAATGAAATTCGAGGGCGTATCAGCGCTCTCGTAGGCATGGCTTTTACCTCTTTGGGACCCATTTTAAGTGTCCCCATTGGTTTTGCCGCGGATCACTTTGGAGAGCGGCCCATTATGCTTTCGATTGCCGCCACCTTTGCCATTGTTTCCTTGGGTTTGGCCCTTCGTGAGCGTTTTGCAAAGGGACGCTGGGCTTAGGTGCCCTTTTTGGGCTTATAGTTATTTTTTTTACTCTCTAATGAAATACATATTTCCTGGGCAGGAATGTTTTTTGCTTATTTAGATAATTTGCAGAAGGATAACTATGTGCAAGTTTATGCTAAAATCTAGCCATAAAAACTATTGTATTTGGGCCCTCATTTTTTGTGTTTTACAATTGAGTTCGGTGGCCTTTGCCCAAGAAATAAATCTAGAAAAATTAGAAACACTAATTATTAAATTTGCCCAAGAAATAGTTGCCAGCAAGCCTCGAGCGGTTTCAGCAAAGGATGATTTTGATCTATCCAAAACACAAATTGTAACTGCTGTGAAGTTTGAATATTTGCAAGGCATAGATCAGCTAGGCCTCCTTAATATATTTCAAACTTACTCTAGCAGTGGCACAACAAGTGGATATAGAGATCGTTTCAGTGGCGAGCAAAGACTGTTAAAGCGTGAGTTGGATTGGCATCCCACCGAGTTAAGGCCTAAGTCTGCATATCTTTTGAAGGAAGGTATTGAAGGTCCTGGGTTTTACTCTATGTATGGTAATTTATTTCTGGTATTTAGAAAGTCTGTGTGGCCTAGAACAACATTCACACTCAGAGACAGCTTAGAAATTATTAGGGATCACAAAACCAAAAAGAAAATTCCTTTGGTCGATAGTATGTTTTCTCTACTCCATGAAAATAGCATGTTAGCAAAGCATGAATCGCTTGCAAGTCAGTCTGCAAATTATGGTTTACACTATGTTGAAGCCCAAGTTTGGGGCCCATTAAATCTCTATGATGTAGAGGAGATTTATGTTTTGAATTCTGATTATCAAGAGAATGAAAAAATGCTAAGGGCTTTATCTAAAAAATATGGTTTTGTTGTAAAAACATACGAGGAATCCACGGGACTAGCTCATTCTCATTTAGTGCTCAAGGGCAGGAGAGTTGTGACAAGGAAAATGGTCAAACCAAAATTAGATTTTTTAGTTCAGCAGTTAAAAGAACATCCTTTTGTTCTAGAATCTGCTAAGTACATTGATGCAATATCAAGACTTGGCTTAAAAAGTGGAATGCATTTGTTAGAAAAAATGACTCAAGAAGAGAGAGTGAAAATAGAGCAATCTATTTTGCATCTACGCAATCTAGCGAATGGCATAAAATCAGAGTTTGAGCATAAGCCTGAAACTATAGATGAAAGTTTGTTTATCATACTATCGGTGGCTTTAAGCAGAGAAGAGGCTCTCCAGGATATTTTAAAACAAACTTTTGTTTCTAAGCAGTGTGGTTCACATCTTTAACTTTGTAAGAATATTATGTGATTCTTTGAGCTAGATTTGGGAGATGATTTAAGTAAACTCACAAATTCAAATAAGCGTGAATGGCTTCAATGTCATTTTTTAAATGAGGCAGTGCCACCATTACGTGA
>Ga0066639_10000369_pt1 | contig 38509 bp, 54 predicted proteins | sample CryGeyCG2114_010_2_FD_59504 | JGI IMG/M metagenome (GOLD analysis project Ga0066639, IMG submission 59504) | Groundwater microbial communities from aquifer - Crystal Geyser CG10_big_fil_rev_8/21/14_0.10 | ecosystem: Environmental > Aquatic > Deep subsurface > Groundwater | place: USA: Utah...
TAATGAGGCTTTTGCTAACTAAGAACCTCCGTGGCTTTAGCATGGAGCGTATGTCAGTAAGACAGAGATATGTTATCAGAATGGTTCATATGCCAGATTGTCCAAACCCATATGATATGTCGGAATGGAGTACAATAGGGTGGGGCGACTAAATATAAAAATAAAGGATATAAATATGAGGGTTCAATACTTTAACTTTGGTAGTGATTTTGGAGGTAAAAGCGGAATTGTAACCTGTGCCGCCAAAAAGGATGGGGATTATATTAAAGTTGGATTTGGCTTTACTTCTCCCCTCTCTGAATTTTACAGGGAAAAGGCTAAGAAGGAAGCAAACAAAAACATGAACTCATTAAATTGTGTTATTATGGCCGGAAGAAAGCCAGAAGAGAAAATGCAAGATATCGTAAGATTGGCGTGGTGTGTAGCGGGCAAGGATCTCAACATCGTTCCAAAATGGGCAAAGAAATTAGACTTAGCAACGAAAGCTCATTTGATAAAATAATGTAGTCATAATACCATGATCAGATATCCCGGAGGTAAATCCAAGCTTAGTCACATCATCCTATCCAAAATCCGCCAAAAAATAGGGTTTATGGATGATAAGAAAGATACTTATATAGAGCCTTTCTTTGGTGGTGGTAGCATCGGTTTGGAAGTGTTCAAAAGCGGCATTATTGGTAAAATTTGCATTAATGATAAGGATATTGGGGTTGCAAGCCTTTGGACAGCCATAATTAAGCACCCAAAAGAGCTAAAGGGTCTCATAATGGCGTTTAAACCCTCCACAAGCCATTTTTACGAGTTCAAAGAGTATCTGACGGGTCTTTCTTCAATTAGCTATGATTCAGCCTTTATAACTGATTGTGGCTTCAAAAAGCTGGCTATACACCAAATCTCCTATTCTGGTTTGGGAACTATGTCGGGAGGTCCACTAGGGGGTAAGGATCAGAGGTCGGATTACAAGATAGACTGTCGTTGGTCTCCGAAGTATATTTGCAAGGAAGTAGACCAATTGCATGCCTTGTTTTCCCGAATGGACATAAATGGTGGAATTTGTCATTGTAGAGATTTTTCCGAGATACTGGCTAATAACAAAAAGAACTTTGTTTACTATTTAGACCCCCCCTATTATGTTAAAGGCAACGAACTTTATCAATACTCATTCACGGAATACGACCATAAAAGGTTAGCTAATCTTGTTGAGGAACTAGATGGTGAATGGCTTTTATCTTATGATGATTGTGAAGAAATCCGTAAGCTTTATGATTGGGCTAGTATAGAAATGTTAGATGTCAAATATAGTATCAGTGGAGCAACGAAGAAACCAGAGTTGTTGATTTATGATAACTGACAGAAATAGAGTTTTGAACGAGATTTGTATTCAAGATGCCATCATTACGTTTACAGATATTGAATATGAAAGAATAAAGGGTAGAATTGATCCATTTGTTGAGGCTATGAAGAACAAAGATCAGTCTCCAGAACATTATGTAAATGAAAGAGGCGCACCATCGTATAAGGTAATAAAGGATATTGTTAACGGCAAGTGGGGTGAATTTTTTGCACTGAAATTTTTCGTTATTATGTTAAAGTTCCCAATGTGCAATGTTGACTTAGAAATAAGAAGTGGTGCCGGAAAAGGATGGTCTCCAGATCTTCCGTTTTCAATAGTTGATAAGTCGTTGCCAAATATTCATGTTAAAACTTGCGACGAAGATTTATGTAAATATGTTGGTGATTATAGCTGGACCTTTCAAAAAAAGAATCGTAACGGGATTGGTGGGCAGGATGTTTTGTATACAAATACGAATAGTATGGATATAGTTGCGTGTGTTTGCATTCAGTCTTTCAAACAAGCAGTTGTAAAGATAACTGCTCCTTGGAAGACAATAAATGAAGGTAAATTTCTTAGAAATCCAAAATCAGATTGTTACAAGGGCTATAAAGAGTGCTTGTATTATAAGGATTTTGTTGTATTTACGATCTTGTCGGAAAAAATTAGGAGGGCAGATGAGTTACGCAAATGATTTATGTGCTTCTGGTTTTGGAGAAGCTTGGGATGGAACTTATAATATCATCCTTACCGACTTTGAATCTAGAGATCGTTGGATTAATTCGAATGGTCGGTATTGGCTCTATCACGACTCTTGGTATTGGTATATTTCGAGTAGTCCTACGTTTTATGGAGACAAAATAGATTCAACTACTGATGGTAAATACGCTGTTGCAAGAAAAGCGTGGACAGTAAATGATCCTTCTCCGGTTGGGCATTATGAAGGAATAGATGCAAATCCGGATGGAGATGTAAGTTTGAACGCATGCTGAAAGACAAGACAATTTTGGCAGAGGAATTTTAATCCATTTATAGGTATAATATCACTATGAAGAAAAAAACAATGAAAATTAAGCAAATGTATCTTACCAACAAGGAAATAGAAGAAATTTCTAGGGAGGCAAAAGACAAGGATATTTCTTTTGCCGAGATGCTAAGAAGGGCAATAGATTTTTATTTAGATAATAAAAGAGATATTTCGAGCAATAAATCATGAGGTCGTGTATAAAATATTTTGGAGGGAAGGGAAATGGGTTGGGTTTTGAAATATACCAATATTTCCCTGCCAAAGATCAATATGATGTTTATATAGAAGCGTTTGGTGGAGCTGGAAATTTGCTATTAATAAAAGAGCCTTTTGGCATAGAAGTGTATAACGATCTAGAAAAAAATGTATACTCATTGTTTAAGGTTATTTCAAACAAGGATTTGTTTTTTAAATTTAAAGAATTGTGCGATCTATCTATTTATTCAAGGTTTTTAAGAGACGAATACAAAGAAAATCTTAAAAAAGAAGATATGGAGTTAGTAGAAAGGGCATACAAATATTTTTATGTTAACAGAACGTCGAGGAATGGCATCGGGGGATTTGCTAGAACGATGGAGTGTGTAAGAAGAAATATGTCTAAGTCTGTGTCTGATTTTTTATCTTCTATAGACGGACTTTACGAAATGCATAATAGGCTATCTAGGGTCATCGTTGAAAATTTAGACGCCATAGAACTAATAAAGGATAGCGACAGAGACAGAACGTTTATTTATGCAGATAGTCCCTATAGTCAAGATGTGAGATCGGGAACGAGATATAAGGTTGACATGGACAACAAGCAGCAAAAAAAATACATAGACACTCTGATTAATATGAAAAAAGCTAAGGTTCTTGTTTCTGGTTACGAATGCGAACTATATGAATTGTTATGCAAAAACGGATGGACTAAAATAAACATAAAAGTTAATACCGTAGATGGAAATGGAAAGCCAAAAACTAAAATTGAAAGTCTTTGGAAAAATTATGGATCATGCCCTGATGAAAAATACAATTTATGGAGCTAATAATGTCGAAGGCAATAAGCATAAACGAAAATGAAGTTGTAAAGGCATATTATAAAAATAGGTCGTCTATCATTACGGCTTCATCGTTTGGTGTTTCTGCTGGAAAAATACAATCTATTTTAAGAAAAAAAGGAATTAAACTTGCATTTAACAATAAATATGAGGTAGATAAGAGCTACTTTAGAACGATAAATAGTCATGAAAAAGCGTATCTTCTTGGTCTTTTATTTGCCGATGGATGTATTCGAAAATTTAATGGAACAAGATTATGTTATACCGTAAAGTTAAAATTACACAAAAAAGACATAGAAATATTAAGGCAAATGAAAATAGCAATAAAATCTAATGCGCCCATAAAAAACGAAAAACACACTAATTGTAAGTCCGTAAGCATTTATTGTAAAGATATGGTTGAAGATTTAATTTCTCACGGTTGTGTTCAAACTAAGTCTTTGATTTTAAAATTTCCAAAACACATAAAAGAAAAATACTGGGGGTCATTTATACTTGGCTATTTTGACGGAGATGGTTCTATATGCAAGGGGAAAAGAGGCTCTTTTTTCTGTTCTTTTGTGGGCACGTATAACTTTCTTAGTTACTTAAATTCTTACTTTGAAAAGAAGCTGGGGGTTAAACCAAGAAAAATACAAAGAACCCAAGGAAAAGTGTGCTCTTTATGTATAACTGGAATTGAAAACATATTGAAAATTAAGGGTCTCTTTTATAAGCGTTCTACCATATACCTTAAAAGGAAAAGAAAAATATTTGATAATATAATTTATAGGTCTAAAGACGAAATTTATAAAGATGTTTCTAATTCAATAAAAAGACATACGTTTTTACAATACGACAAGCAAGGACGCTTATTGAAAAGATGGGAGAGCATGTACGACATTTTAATGGTAAATAAAAAGTGGAGTAAATACAGGGTATATAGATGTTGCATGAGAGAGCGAAAAGATGCGTATGGCTTTGTATGGAAATATGGCTCTTAATTTTATTAGAAATTTTTGTATAATAAAAGCAGAAACAACGAATCAAACATTGTGGGAAGAGTAATATGAAATTTCAGTTCCTACTTAAGCCCATATTCTCTTTCGTCTGGCGCAAGAGATTAAGAGACTACAAGCTTATCAAAGTTATGGGTTGGCGTTCTTGTATAATGGAATCTAGATCGGGTCAACGGATAAGGGGAATATTTCTGTTTTCTGGACATCCTCACCTAGACAGATATGCCGGTGTATTTATTAGAGAAAACAATGACACATCTACGTTGAGTCCCATAGACCCACATGATACTTCGACTAAATATTGATAACATGAAAACAATTGACGAACTCACCAACAAAATACATCTAGGGAAATGGGAAGATGTCATGTCCATTATTCCCGATAACTCTATTGATATTGTTATTACCAGTCCACCGTACAACGTTAATCTTGGAAACAATAAGTTCAAGAAAGACAAATATGCGACTTATGATGATAATATGCCATACACTGAATACCTAGATTGGATGGATGGGTTATTCACTGAATGTTATAGGACGCTCAAGACAGGAGGTAGAATCTGCATCAATATTGGAGATGGGGCAAATGGTTCCGTTCCTACTCATGCAGATTTTACCGTAAGAATGAGGGATAAAGCCAAGTTTATTCCCATGACAACAATTATATGGGATAAGAGACAAATTGGAGCTTCTACGGCATGGGGATCCTACAAAAGCCCTTCTTGTCCCTCTTTTCCAACACAGTTTGAATTCATTATCGTTATGGCAAAAGAAACAACAAAACATGAAGGCGACAAGAATAACATTACGGTTGGAGGAAAAGAGTTCCAAGCTAATTCTAGAGCCTTATGGTCATTTCCTCCTGAAACAAGAATGATGGAGTTATATGACCACCCAGCCATGTTCCCAGAAATTCTTCCCATACGATTACTACAGCAACTCACTTATGCAGAGGATGTTGTATTAGATCCTTTTAGCGGGGCTGGAACCGTTGCCGTAGCCGCTAAAAAGTCGAGAAGAAAATTTATTGGAATAGAAATGAGTAAGAAATATTATGATACGTCGCTTAGAAGATTGGGAGCGACAGCAAAAATAATAGTAACAAAAGAGGACATATTGCCCGAAAGATTGGGAGCGAAAGCAAAAATAATAGTAACAAAAGATGGTATATTGCCAGAATGGATGCTTTAATATGTCAGAAGCTATTTTAACTAATTTCGAAGCTTTGCCGGTAACAAATTCATATGATCAAATCTTAAATATGAATGGGGAAGTGGTTTCAACAATAAATCATCCTAGAAGATTCGAATATATATTGACGTATGTTTCTTCTGAACCTATGAACCATAGTGATTTCCCAGAGTATATTGGAACTAATAGCTCAGCAGCCCAAGGATCGATTAAAAAAACAGAATATTTACATATGGAAAAAATAGACTAAAGGTTTTTTCCTATGGCTTTGATTATATTGCGAATCTGGCGACGGGTTAATAAATTTACTATTCGGCTTTCATGACGATAAACTTTAGTCTCAGACCAATTAGGATACCACTTGTGTAGTGATTCATGAATAAGCGTAGAAATAATGTCGCGGCGATAGTCAATCTCTATTTCGTCTGTACCCCTATAGTAGTAACCACAAACCCCACCTCCGAGCTTTACGAACTGAATCCTCTCATCGCTGTTTCGTATAAGGTAGTAGAGTCTTTTGGTTATATCGTACAATTGATCTTTAGTGTAGCTGATCATATTACTCCTTTCTTGATAAAGGTTTTTTTTATTCCTCTACAGAAATACTAAATATGAAACCAATAAAACAGCACATGAACCCGGTTAAACAACCAGAGCTAAGTATTTATTCCTCTGTTGATTTAGATAAACCTCTTTCTGATTTTAGACCCTCAACTTATGGTGGAAAATTTGGAACAGTTAAAGCCATTTGTAAACAATTTGGAATAAAAATTGTTGATCACGGAAGCTATCGTCAATTTACAGCGCCAAAATTACGAATTCAAATGTTGATAGAAAGACTTCACTTTTCAAAAAAACCATATTCGAAGAAAGTCTAAGATAAAAGATTGTTTCATTTTTTTCTTGCAATTCTCCATCCTTAGTATACAATTTAGACAATTAGCTAAGGAGTATTTCATGAATGATTACATTGTTAAATTCGATGGAGACAACCGATTTCTGAGCAATTTCTATCCATCTAAGATTACTTATGAGGGTAAGGTTTATGATACAACAGAGCATGCATACCAAGCCTCTAAAACCTTGGATGATAATGAGAGAGAAAGCGTTAGATCTGCCCAAGGAGCCAATGCCGCTAAAAAGGCTGGAAGAAAAGTAACCCTCAGAAAAGATTGGAACGACATTAAGGACGACATTATGTTATCTATTTTGCGCCTTAAGTTTTCTGACGCCGATTTAAAAGATAGGCTTCTAAAGACCCAAGACAAAGTTCTGATTGAGGGAAATTACTGGCATGATAATTGGTTTGGCGTCTGCTATTGTGAAAAATGCAAGGGAATTGGAAAGAATCGTTTGGGACAGTTGCTTATGAAGGTTAGAAGTGAATTGAATGCATCTCCTGCCACTACTCCTATGAGCGATCTATTAACGACCGATACAGACGATACTTTTGACATTCCGGAGATTTAACAATGAGTATTATACGCTTTGGCAACAGATCTAATTTTTCTTATCGAATGTTGTCTTTAGGAGACGACTTGTATGTCGTTTTGGGTCGCCAACATATTCCAAATTGTCGTTTTATAAAAGTGACAAGGAAGGGATTCAATATTCTTAACTTAGATACGAATAGAGTAATTTTGAAGAGGCATGTCTATATGAAGGGAATGGGGAACAAGGAATATCGTGGCTCAGGTCCGATCACTGGGGAATTTCTCATTTCGGATTATGTTGGACTCAAAATAAAGACGAGAATCGAAGGAAATCTGTCTGTGTCATAGGATAAAATCAACGTCCCGAATAGAACTTGATAGCAAATATGGATTTTGTTAGGATAAAAAATGAATCTTGATATGCTAAAAAAATCTGACCGTATTTTCTTTGAGTGTATTTCTGGTTCTCATGCCTATGGAACCAATATACCGACTTCAGACAAAGATGTCCGCGGCTTTTATGTTAATCCTCCCGAAGACTATCTTGGTCTTGATGAGCCTACTGGACAGATTGGCGACGAAAAGCATGATACTACCTACTACAGCCTTAAAAGGGCTTTTGAACTACTTAAGACAGCCAATCCTAACATGATAGAGCTTTTGTGGATGCCGAAAGATTGCGTATTGATTCAGAAGTCTATTATGGAAGAAATCTTGAAGCATCGAGACATCTTCATTTCCAAGAAGTGTTTTCATACTCATTCGGGTTATGCTTATAGTCAGATCAAGAAGTCTTCCGGTCAGAACAAGATGATTAACCATCCCGAACTTGCCATTAAACCCAAGAAGGAAGATTTCTGTTGGATTATTCCGGGGGGAGAGGCAATCGATAAATATGGCATCACTCTTTTCGATGAAGAAGCTATTAAAACATTTTCTATGGCTCCTTGTCGCCCGATTGCTCTAAAACATTGGAAGGGAGAGTTGAAAAATTTTCATTGCTCTTCTCTCGAACATGTTTCTAATACTTATCGTCTTTATTACTACAAAGACGCTAATCCCAAAGGCATCTTTCGTGGAGATGACATGCTTTGCACCGAATCAATACCACTTGATGACGAGCATGAAAGATTCTACGGCTTCCTTATATATAATCAGAATGAGTTCGAAAAAGCCCTGATTGAGCATCGAAAATACAATGACTGGATTGCCAATAGGAATGAAAATCGGTGGATTGATCAGGAAAATGGTGTTGTTGAGTACGATGCTAAAAATCTCATGCACTGTTTTCGGCTATTAATGTCCGGAGAAAATATCCTCAAATATGGTTTTCCTCTAGTTAGATTCGAGGGAGAACAAAAAGAATATCTTATGAAGATTCGAAGGGGAGAATTTAAGTACGAGTTCCTAATGAAAGAGGTTGAAGAAAGAATGGCTAGTCTTGAAGAACTGTGCAAGACTTCTACTATCCCTCATTCTGTTAATGACAAGAAAATTGATGAGCTATATCGTGAACTTAGCCGAGGATAAAATGATAAAAAATTACACAAGCACAGTGCCGGTGTCTAGAACGATTACAAGGATTGAGGAAGCCCTTGTGAGCGGAGGCGCAACTAACATTATTAAAGATTACAAAAATAAAGATCTTGAGGCTATATGTTTTTCTGTTCTTCATCCATCAACAGGAAAAACAGTTTCGGTTCGACTTCCAGCAAACGTAGAGGCGGTTTATAATGCCTTGAAAACATCGGTAAAGAAACCACGACAAGGAACCATGGAAAAACTACGAGATCAGGCGGCAAGGACAGCATGGAAGTTGATGCAGGATTGGGTGGAGGTTCAAATGAGTTTAATTTCCATGCAACAGGCCGAGTTTCTTCAGGTGTTTTTATCGTATGTGTGGGACGGAAACGAAACATTTTATGGACACCTTAAGGGAGGTGGATTTAAAATGTTAACGGACGGAAAATAACGGAGAACAAGTGAACAAGCGAAGTCTGCCCGAATTTAAGTGAGTATATATGAAACCGTCCAATCCAAAAATATGCCCTTACTGTAATGAAGAAGACGAGTTGATTTGGGATAAAGAAAGAAAAGAATGGCTCTGTTCTTTTTGTCAAGAAAGTTTCATCGAAAACGATGTCATTAGCAAATATGAACAAGAAGAAGCGTTGAGACACGCCTTCGACGAATATGAAGAGGGCAACGATGATTGATAAACGAAAGCTTCCCTTTAATAAGATTTTGTATATGGAGAAAAATCCAATTATAAGCAGGGAGAGATTTCTTATTTTTATTTTAGGTGTTGCAACTGGTCTAAGTATTGGGATGGGTGTCTTGGGTTGTTCTAGGACTAAAGAAGAGAACAGATATATTTTTAATGATTATATGGATTTATTGGAAAAGAGGGTTTCAACGAACATATTGGATGAGGTATCAGAGGATTTTCGATAATAATTTGTGAAGTGCTTATTTCGATGAACAAAGTAATAATTGTATTCTTTTGTCTATTTCTAGTCGGATGTATTAGTGAAGAACTCCGGCCGCCACTTATGAATAATGACGACTTTATTAACTTTCGTCCATTAGTGGTAGAAACAAATATTATCACAAATACTACAGGAGATATAAAATGTCTATTTTTAGTTTTCTAAAAAGCAAGTATAACAAAACGAATTTTAAAGCGGGAGGATTGATTTTTGGTGACATTCCGAGAGGCGCTGAGAAACTATCAAAAGAGCCAAAGTTTGTCGCTCCTAGAAAGATAGATTTTAGAGATATGTGTCTTAAGTCCGATGATCAGGGTCGAACTTCTCAATGTGCCGGATTTGCAACTGCCGGATTCATAGAGGTTCAAAATTGGAAATCTAAGCACTATCCCGAACAAGTTGATGCACCAGCCATTTATAAAGAGGCAAAAAGAATAGATGGTTATACCGGAGAAGGGACAATGCTAGATGATGCCGTTAAAGCCTCTATAAATTTAAAATTTGCAAACGGTCATGGTATTTATATAAGTAATACTATAGATGATATAAAATTCGCCATTCATCAATATGGGGTATGTATCGCTGGATTTATGATAACGGATGAATGGAATGAAGTTGAAAAAGAAACGGGATTTATACGCATTATCGAAAAACCGACCAAAAGAGGAGGTCATGCCGTTCTTCTCTGTGGATATGACGATAATGGGATTTACATTCAGAATTCTTGGGGAGAGTCTTGGGGAATATATGGATTTGGGATACTGAGATGGAACCAATTCTCTCAGCAATTAATGCAAGCCATGGTGATAGTTCCTTAGTTTTTTGATTAACTGAAGTATTACAACGGATGATAAAATTAAGGATAAAATGAAATGAAGGAAAATATGAAAGCAAAACCCGGAGATCAAATTACCGTCAAAGTTAATGGAAAACCTGTAGAAACTTTCATTGACAAAAACGGCATTCAAAGATTCACACATAACAAAATCATTACTTATTTAACCCGAGGTAATCAGGAATGGTTTAATATGAATGCGCTTTGGGACATGGTAGATATGGGGATGTTTACTATGGATGAAGCTCGTCTCATTTATCAAAACAACGGCTATGATCTTGGGGGATACCTTGAGATTTTTGAAGACGATAAAATAGAAAATCCTTTGGAGAAGAAATAATATGGAATACGTAATGAGTAAATATGTTATCACCGAGGGCATAGAAAGCGTTTGGCATTATCATATAAGTCTTAAAAGTAAAACAACTCGCTCTCTTTGTGGAAAACGAACAATGGTTACTAACTTACCCATAAAATCTTGGGGCGTAGTTACAGATCATATTAAGGAGAGATATTGTTCTGACTGTATAAAACTGATGACCGAGGAGAAAGAGAGTTAATAACATGCTTGACGGATTAGCATTACTATTGGGGCATTGTGTTGGCGATTATTGGTTCCAGTCGAATAAAATCGCCCTGAATAAGTCTAAAGATGGTCCTTGGGGGAGTTATTGGTGTACTCTTCATTGCGCCATTTATTCTATTTGTGTGGCTCTTTTTGTTGTTTTTGGAGGATGGGAATATAGTTCTTGGGTGGCGGATTGGTTTAGAATCGATTTAACTCGATGGGAAATCGTTCAGGGTAATTTTTTTATTGCCTTTCTTATTGCCTACGTTACTCATTATCCCATTGACCGAATCTCCTTTGCTTCTAAGTGGATGAAATGGTTTGGAATAGTTGATTTTGAAAAAGCTCCACCAACTGTTGAAACCCATGAAATTAAAGATGGGTTCGGTAATCTTGGATGGAGTGATGGCAAAGTTAATATTCGTTCCTTCTTCGTCGCTCCTATTTATATAATCATTGATAACAGTATGCATTTGGTTTTGATGTGGATACTGTTTGAACTGTTGGGAAAATAGTTACTTCTTTGGTATGATATAAGTTGTTGAATCCTGTCCACTGAATGATGGTTCGCCCTTCTTATGCCATAGTAGTTCGTGTCCTGACGTAGACATAATCCATTTTTCAATAACTACTTCGCCCTCATGTACCAGTCTATGACAATTGGAACATATCGACACAATGTTGCTGGGATGGTTAGCATTAGGAATGTCTCTCCCTTCAATATGGTGTTCAACGAGTATTTCGGACTTTTTACAGATATTACATTTCCCATTGCCTGAACGATTAAATATCTTCCTAATTCTCTTTTTCACATTTATATTATACAGAATCACTAAAGATTTTTAATTAAAAAACATTAATCCGATAAGTTGTATAATGGTAGTAATAAATAAACGTATGAAACAACTAGGAGGATATTATGGAAGATAAAGCTTGGGGACAGAAACCATCACACCATAAAACCCATACGTCAAGCGGAGATACTCCCGTATTTAAAGAGCCTTCAACGTTGGAAAATATTGATAATCGTATATTTTTCTATTCCGAAATAGAAAGAGATAAGGTTCTTCAGCTCAATAGAAAAGTTAGAGAATTAGACAATCAGCATGTGGTTGAAACCCAAAACAGAGGACTTAAAGATCTTCCTCCTATCTATCTGCATATCAATTCATTCGGAGGTAGTATTTTTGCTGGTCTCTCTGCCATGGATAATTTACTCCAATGTAAGAGCAAGGTTACTACAGTAGTTGATGGGGTTTGTGCAAGCGCTGCCACTTTCGTATCAGTAGTCGGAACAAAGAGAATGATTACTCCACATTCATTCATGCTTATCCATCAAATAAGTTCTATGTTTTGGGGTAAGTATAGTGAGTTCAAAGATGAAGCAAAAAATATGAAAATGTTCATGGATATTATTAGGGGCATATATATAAAATATACTAAAATACCCGAAAAAGAACTGAAAAACATTATGGATCATGACTTGTTCTTTGACGCAAAAACTTGTTTAAAATACGAATTGGTTGACGAGATTATATGTGGAAAATAGCGTATAATAAAAGAAGGATTTTGCATTACATTTTTAGAAATATATAAGTGGATAAAATTATGAAAGACAATGTTAAAAATCACAGCATTTGCGTAAGAATAACAAAAGAAGAAAATGACATGGTAGAATCGTTGAGAAATGACCACTGTGTAAACATGTCGAAATTCATAAGAAAGTTTATTAGGGACACTTATATGGATCTTAAAAATGAAAAGAAAACACAAAATAAATCATGACTTCTTTAATGTTTGGTCTTCTGACATGGCCTACATATTGGGTTTTTGGTGGGCAGACGGATGGATAGATAAAAACGGGAGTGGACATAAGTTTTGCATTTCTCAGGCAAAGAACAATTCATACATATTGAATAGAATATTGAAAAAGATGGATTCCGATTATCCCGTTATAGAAAGAAAATGGGGAGTTTGTTATTTTGCCATTCAGTCTAGACCCATAGTTGAAAATATAGAGTCTCTTGGAGGAAAAGAAAACAAGAGCCTAGATGTAAAATTTCCAAATGTTCCATCCCAATATCTTCATGATTTTGTTAGGGGGTATTTTGACGGGGATGGATGCATATGCGAATCTAAGGATAGAAGAAGAGAAGGTAAAACGAATTTTTCTATTTCGTTTACATCTGGAAGCAAAGAGTTACTAGACGGCTTGCTAAAAGAACTTAGAAAAAATATATGTGGTTTTAACGGATATATTTGCAGAAAAAAAGAGAAAACAAAGACAGCGAACTCTGTAATTTGGAAACACGACAACTTCGCTTATGTTCTTTTTGGAGCATCAAATGACGCAAGAAGACTCAAAGATTTTATGTATCGAGATGAGAAAGAACTAAGATTAAACGGCAAGTACGAAAAGTTTAGAAATATAGGTGAAATTCATGGATTATATCTGAAGTCTAGTTTTGTAACTTTTTCTTCTTGTCTTAAAGTTACAAAACTAAACGAGTTTAAGAATTACTGGGAATGGAAGAACTATGCAAGAGAACATAAAGAGTTACCAATTTGTCCACAGAAAGTTTATAAGGAACAATGGAAGGGGTGGAAACATTTTCTTCACCACTAATTAAAACGATATGAAATGGATACAAAGATCTACGGACAAAGAGATAGAGTTAAAACTTCTTAAGGAAGGCGTCAATAGGTTGGTTGCTAGAGTTTTTTCCCAAAGAAAAATATATTCTAGTGATTTTACTGAATCTTCTTACGACAAGTTATCTAACCCATATACTATCAAGGGTATGGAAGAAGCGTCTCGTTTTTTCTGCGATGTTGCTTTAAAAAAAGGAACCGTTGCTTGTTTCGGTGACTACGATTGTGATGGCATCCTATCCGCCACCATGATTAAGGAACTTTGCACTATATTCGGCTTACAATGTGAAGTTTTTCTTCCTTCAAGAGATGAGCATGGATACGGATTAACAGAAAAAGCCCTTAAGAGCTTTAAAGAGATAATGCCATATATTCCAGACTTACTCATTGTTGTAGATAACGGATCCAACTCAGAAGAATCCGTTAAAGACTTGAAGCAATGGGGGGTTAAAAAAATAGTTATTATGGATCATCACATTATAGATGAATCCAAGATATCAAACTCTGCTGATGTTCTCATTAACTGGCATCAAACCAATACTCAGGAAATGTGCGCTTGTGGTTTGGTTTTCCAGTTTATTAGGAGTATACGATGGCTAACTAAGAAGGTTAATCCAATAGAATTTTTATCTTATGCTGCCGTAGGAACATTAGCAGACGTAAGCCCGATCATTGGAGATAATCGAATCATTGTAAAACATGGTCTAAAAGAGTATGCACTGAATCATGTCATAGCGTCTGGTCTAACTTCACTAATTAAAAGATCAGGGATATACACTAAAAATATAAGCCAAGAAGATGTACTATTTAGAATCGCCCCCAGAATAAATGCCGTTGGAAGGATGCTTAGCCCCGACATGGCTTATAAACTGATGATAGAGCACGATCATACACTCTCTGGATTAATGGCTGATAAATTGAACGATCATAATAAGGAAAGAAAAAGAATACAAAAGAAAATGGAAAGAGAAGCCATAGCAGCCGTTAAAAAGAATAAGGAAATTTACGAGCACGGAATAGTCATATATAATCCCGAATGGCCGGTTGGAATAGTGGGCATTGTAGCTTCTAGGTTGGCAGAAACTTTTTGTAAGCCAGCCATTGTCGTTGGTAAGCATAAAGGTTCATACAAAGGAAGCGGAAGATCCATTAATTCAATAAATCTAAAGCAAATATTAGACGGTTGCAGTCAGGCCTTTTTGGCTTACGGTGGACATCCATTAGCCGCTGGAGTAACTGTAAAACCAGAGTATATTGAGAAAGTAAATGCCATATTCAATGAACAATGTGAAAAGTATTATGAGGTTAATGGTTTTCCAGAAATAGTTCGATATTATGATGCCCCGTTAAAGCCCCAAGCCCTATCTAAAGCTAATGCAGAGATTCTTATTGACAGTGTTTATCCCTATTGCCAACAAAACAATCCCGAACCTATTTTTCTTTTATCTAATGCCAAGATAACTGACACGGAATATAAGGAAAAGGAAGATTTCACCATTTTGACTTTTAGGGGAGAGAGAGATGACGTTAAATCCCCATTGACTTTTAGGATGTTTTCAGGAGGTCATGGCGCTGAAATTAATGGACTGACTGCTGACATCTACTTTACCTTTCCACAGAATACAGAGAAAACCAAATACAATAATTCTGCCCTAAATGTGATAGATATAGTTATTAAATCTTCTTGATTTTTCTAAGTACTTATCTACAATAGATTAAGGAACTAGAAAATAAAAAATAAAAAAGGAGATTATTATGTCTGTCAAAGAGAAAAAATACATATCATACTTTCAAAGTGTTATTACTATTGGGATTATGTCTAATGGTGTCAATAGTAGGGAAGCAGGAGAGAAGGCAAAAGATAAGCTCTTAAATCCTGACGGAGTAAACCATTGTTATTTTGAACAAACTGATTTTAATTTATCTAGTGTTGAACAATGGAAGCCGGAGATAAGCTTAGAAAATTTTGATTCAGATGGCATGGTATTTAAATTTAATCCAGATGAGCATACGAAGAATATCATAGCAACTCGATTACATAAAGACGTATCCACTTTGACAGAAGATGATTATCAATTGTTCGTAAAAAATTCCATACAAGTATCGCTCAAATGATGAATAAAAAAACATTAGCTCAGCATAAGGCTCAATATCAACTCAATCGTCACAAAATGATGGAGGTTTTGAAAAAGAATTTACCGATATTGGAGAAAGTGGCAAAAAATGGCGTTTCTGAAAATAGTGCGGAAGAGGAAGTGAGGATGGCTAAGGTTGCGTGTTGTCTTTTGGTCTCTGAGATTTATTATGAAAAATCAGTTATGGAAGATAAGACCGGAAAGACCAATCCCAAAGATACAATGGATGACTTTTTGAAAAGGTTGATGGATACATTGGATAAACAATAAATACGTTGGTACAATTATGAATAGTGTTCCTAATTATCGTAGATATCACGAAGATCACCTAAAGAAAGTTCTTGCCGATCCTTGTTACAAGATCGAAATAGAAAAAATTCAAGGTCAGATCGATAACATGGCGAATCTAAATGGCACTAGAAAAAGTCCTGAACAAAGAGAGAAAATAATAACGGAAGAAATTCTGGCAAAGAAGCCCATCTTTCAGGAAATGATACTTGGAGTTAAGTTCACTGATGAAACCCTAATCAAAACTCAGGGCAATAGTTTCGATGTCACTGGACGTTGTATTTATCTTGATGACGAATTGAGAAATAAACATAACATTAGAGTGTCCGATGCAATAAATGTAGAGATAAAAATCGACTATACAATAAGCGGTCTAACACCAGAGCAATATAAGGGAGCGGTACAAACAGGGCTGCTAGATGCCGTTATTTCATATACCAGTCGGCGCATTAGGTTTGTAGAGGGAAGCGATTGTCCGATATTATCTTTAAAAGAGATTAATGAAAATGATACCATCAAGTCATTTTATTATGATACCCTGTTTGAAATTCGGGTGGTAGCTGAAATGGAGGCTCAAATGAGGGATTATGGTGATTTTTTCTCTTCCTCGGCCGCCCTGACAAATCACATAGAATCATATATTTGGAACAGTGATCCCTACAAACACAGAAACCACTATATGGTTATTCTACACCTTTCAAAGTCTTTGAATAATAGAATACAACAAGATGGAGAAAGCACTGATGAATACAGAAAAAGAATCATATCAGAAGTAAACAGGCTTATCGATGATCCCGAATGTATAAAAAACCTAGATCTTGCATATCCTTCTATTCCAGAAAGATACAGGAAGCGTTATGCTGGTCGCAAAATGGCAAAACATCTTAAGGAATATGTAGTTCCCGAATATAATTTGTTTTCTGATGATGGAAATAATATGCTTTTTAAAGTGCATAGGGATAAAAATATTATTGGAAATAAAATTGTGCTTAAAAAGTGGTTATCAGAAGCATTTTTCTTAGAAAGAGAAATATATTGTGTTTTGGACGTGTCTGCTTCTTCCCATATATTTCCCCATCTTATACCAAGAATATGCACTAGTGCTACGCTTTCTGCCACCCTAAGAAAAAAATGTGATGAAATATGGACAAAGTGGAAAAAATCACCCTCACCGCCCAATCCTAATGCTATAAAGAGGTCAGAAGCTAGACTAGCAATGCAAAAGTCTTCCCGAACAAGAAGGGGGAAAGCTATTGAAAAGCTATTGGAAAGATAGCATGGACGAATTGTTGAATAAAATAGTGGAAGAAAACGATTAATTAATGCGATTTAATTGCAAGAAAATAGCGATTATTCGTTTTTGTCTCATTATTGATAATTACTGGTAATAAAATAGGCTTTTTTGGTCATGGCATAGTATCTGCTACACATTTTCTCAAAAAGGAGAAAATATGAGTAATGTTTTAACTGACCTAATGAGAGAGAAACAGGAGTGGATAGAGTCGCAGAAAACTAGGCGGTCTAATTCTTGGTTGGTAGGCGCTTTCGTTGTTATTATTGGCATTGTTGTGTTTGAACTTATCCAAAACCCCATCATAATTTCCAGTTTAATTAAATTGTTCTAAATAGTTCTTGATTTCATGCTCCTTTCTGATATGATGTTCGAAAATAAGGGGCGAATTATTATGACCGGCTAGATGGAATTTTGCGTATGTTAAAGCCAACATATGACCTCGCACTTATGGCCACTGTTCGCTCAAAGTGTTCCATTGAAAATTGTCTGTGGGCGAGATTTCCTAATGATATGCCACAAATTGTTGAAATGAAGAAGTAAAAATATTGCTTGACTTCCGCTATGATTGTGATATGATGACCTCATTGAAAATAAAGAATTAAATAAATGAAAGCAAAAATACACATAGCACATTCGGCACTTTTAGATAAAGAAAAAAACAAAGACATTCCTGCTCAATCTTATCAAGACCATGTAAGCGGAGTATATCAGAATTGTCTTCGCTCTATTGATAGGCTGGAAAAGTTTGTTCATAAGGATATTTTCCCTATACTTAGGAAATCTGTTCTGCTTGCCGCTATTTATCACGATCTTGGTAAATTAGATAAACAATCCCAGTCCTGTTTGCATGGAGACATTAAGGACAAGATGCTTAACCATGTTGATGCCGGGGTTGCTTATCTTTTGTCCCAGTATAGCAAAAATGGCGACACCTGTTATCTTATTTCCGCATATCTTATTCTCGCACATCATATCGGACTCCCTAATTATAATAAGATGTTTAAGTCTGAAAGGCAGTTACTAAGCTATATCGTGTCTCCAAGGCCAGAATTTAGAGATCGGAAATCCCTAGCCAAATACTCAATGGGTAAGGGAACGGTTAAAGTTCATGTAGATAAAAAGCTTAAGTCTTATCTTAAAGCCCATAAAAAACTGGTTGAGTTGGACGAAACGACTCTTGGGGAAACTAAAAATAGTATGGCCATGTTGTTTTTATCCAATCCTTACATGCTAAAAACAGCTATTGGATTTCTAGTTGATGCCGACAACGAGGATACAAGCACAAATTATGGTGACGATTACCCGATAAAAATGTTGGATATTAATGGGCAGTATTTTCTCGATAATCTTCTCAAAAAAGTAGAAAAACTTTCCTGTGACTTCAAGAACGGCCTGATTCCTTGTTCAAAAGAAAGATTTGAATTAAGACAAGAGTTTTTCAAAATATGCGGAGAGACTGAACTTCTAGACGACTTTTATCTTGTTGATGGAACGGTTGGAATTGGAAAGACTCTTGCTATAATGGAACTGGCGTTAAGGTTGGCGATAAAATACGGTTCAGATAAGATTATTTTTATGCTGCCATATATTGCCCTTATTGACCAATCTGCGATGGAATATATTGATAGTATTTTTATTCCCAAGGATAAGGTTGACCATAATCTTAGCGTGATTCACTCTGTATTCAGAACTAAAAGCGTGTTTCATAGAAAGTATGCCAAGGGATTTAACGCTCCAATTAATCTTACGACGAGTGTGAATTTTTTCAATATCATAGCTTCTAATCATACTTGGGCGTTTAAAAACATCACTAAGTTCGTAGGCAGCGTTATTGTTATTGACGAGTATCCGGCCATCGCTTCTTATGAGTTTTGGCCAACTATAATTAAGATCATGAAGGATATGGTTAAGTATTTTTCGTGCAAGTTTGTTTATTCTTCTGGTACTCCGGTTCGTTTTTGGGAAATTGAAGAGATAGAAAAAATCATCAATGACACTTTTAAGGTTAAGCAAGTTATACCCGATAAGATGTATAAAAAAATGATGGTATTAGAGAATGGCCGGGTTAAGATTACTAATTCTATGGGCGAGGAGTGGGATTTTAACAGGTTGGCCACGGAAGTTATTAGCGTAGATAAGTCTGTTTTTATTATTCTAAATACTAGGAAAAAAGCCGTTGCATTTGCCGCTGCATTAATGAATAAGACCGATAGAACAGTATATCTTAGATTTTCGGGTTCAGTGCCAGAAGATAGAAGCATTCAGTTTGAAGAAATAAAAGAAAAAATAAAGAAAGAGCCCATTATTGTTGTTGCTACTCAGGGTTCCGATATCGGACTAAATATATCTTTCTTTGTAGGTTTTAAAGAGTTAAGCAGTTATGACTCTATTTCTCAAATGAAAGGCAGGATTAATCGGGGCTGCGAATATACGGGCTCTTTTTTACATGTTTTTAAGCTTTGTAAGGAACCAAATGGGGATGGAGTTGAATACAAAAATAACCCATCCTTTAAACGGCAGGCTGCAATATTTGAGTTGGAAAAAGAATTGCATAAAAGCGTTTCTCCTGAATATAGTACTTATATCGCCTCCAAAGAAATTGTCAGTATGCCTAAAGATGCCAAGGACCAAATGAGCCGGTTATGTCACCTGTGGAATTCTAAATCTTTTGAGGATTTTGGCGATGAGTTTGCGCTAATTAATATGCCAATGATTCATTTGCTTATTGACGACAATATATTTGAAAAGATGAAGCGCGGCGTATATGTTCCGTATAATGAGATACAAGCTAATATTGTCAACCTTATATGGGGCAAAGACGTTATGGATAAGCTAAAGGATAAGATAGTGCTTATTGACGACGAATTAAAAAAGATTGAAGAGGAAGAGGAAAAAGAGAACGAAGTAGAAGACGGAAAAAAGAAAAAGCATAAGCACTTCGGTCTTTATTATTGGAAGGGCGTTTATGACTCTAAGAATTTTGGAATCTTTGCCGACCCCATATTTGGCCTGCTTAAACTCAAGACATTGATCGCTTAAAAATAATTTCATTTTTTATTTGCAATTGGATTAAATGTATGTATAATAGTTGACAGTTAAATAAACAACTCTCCAATAACGGAGAAAAGAAAGAGGTAGTAGAATGAGTAGCGCGAATGATCAGTTGGGTCTTGGGTATCCCTTAACGCTGACGCTGAGGGGAAAAGTTTATAACCACGATACGGCAATGGAGGCGTTTGCTCCTGTTATGAAGGGCATGGTTCCATATGCTAATAATCTTATGCGTATTCTTTTGACGCTAAGATTAGAAAAGTATACGCTGGATGGTATTCACCATACTAAGGAAGAGGTTGAAAAAGACCTTCGCGGTTTAATGAAGGAATACGGGATTAACTTATCTTTTGCCAAGTTTTCCGAAATGGCTGGAGAAGTGTATAGAGTTTTTGTGTGCTACGTAGACGCAAAAGGCAAACTAAAGGTTAATGGCAAGGCAAGAGGCTTTGCTAATGTATTCTTTAGTGAGGATGACGCTACTATTCCTGAAAATTGTCCGTCAATGGAACTTCTAAGGAAGAAAGGCATGTTTCCAATTCTTGTTGATGGCAAGCCCATTTCCTCTATCTCTAGGGAAAAGACTCCGTTGAAGTATAGCGTTGCTCAGGATGTTCTTACCAAACTCACTTCTATGGAGGAAATTTCGAAGGAGTACGAGAAGGCGAAGACGGATTGGGAAAATGAATGCCAAAAGGTAATTTCTCAACTTCCTCTTATTGGCCGGTATGAGGCTTTGCTTACTACAATTCCCCTTATTCCAGAGATGCGGGGATTTGACGGAGATAATTATCGAAAAATGCTTAATCGCTGGAGAGATTACGTTAACGAGGATGGAGAGCTTGTACGGGGGGGGATGAAGACTTATTTCCTTGACCTGCTTTCCAAAGATACGTCTCATAAGTTTAACGAAGAGGAGCGATATCTATTTGGATATTGCCCAGAATTCATGAACCTCATCTATCATGATTTCCGAGACCTTTGGAGTAAGGAAGACATTATTGGTAGCCAGAGGAAGGGGAAGGGTCTAAAGGGCAAGGATTACGTCGATGTAATCTTTAATTGTTTCCACTGGAGGAGAGAGTCGATCAACATATCTTCTTTTGGAAATAACGATAAGGTTATGAATATACATCTTGGCGATAACTTTGTTCCATTTGAACTTAAGAGCCAGAATGGTATTTGGGAAGTTCATGTTCAAAACCTGCATGGACAAAACGACCCGCACCGAGTAATTGTTTGTCGTTGCCCGCAGTTTAATGAGGATAGCTCTATGAAGATGGTTCATCCTCTAGCTAAAAACGGGGAGGAATCTGATAAAGAAAATATCGAGTTTAGATACTCTGGGGATTCTAAGCGGGAAACTTGGTATACTGGGCTCTTAAAGGAGCCAACACTGAGATATGATGTTGAGCGTAAGTCTTTGTATGTAGACTTTATCCTTAGCAATCACCGCGTTGAGGGAGTAGTTACTAACGAGTATCTGAAAGACCCTAGAGACCTTTTTGGTGTAAGGGGATATTTCCTTTCTTCATCGGTGTCTAATCCTCGGCAAAAAGATAAGACTTCCTTGCCTGATGGGAAGTTTAACGTTATGGGGGTTGACCTTGGCCTTAAGTGTCCTTATGAGTGCGCCATTTATGGAATAACCGTTAAAAATGGGAAAATGCAGCATAAGTGGTCGCATAATGTTAGCGCAGAAGATAACAACAATGTCTCTGAACGTCTTGCTAATCTTAAGAAGATTGACGAGAAGATATTGGCGACTCAGGTGCTAATTTCTTTGACCAAGATGTGCGTGGTTAAAGATGAAGAAATACCTGATAGCTATACGCTGCGTGAGCATCGCGTAGATATTGCTAAGTCGTTAGACCTAGACATGGATAAATACCGGCGTTATGTCGAGAAATGCAAGAAGAATCCAGATAAGATTCAGGCATTGAAAGACATAAGGAAGTCGGAAAATAACTGGATAGTTGCCGAAAAGATCAACGAGATTCGCTCTCTTATTTCTGAAATAAGGAGCGAGTATTATGCGAGCAAGGATAAGCGAAATTACTGCCGAAACTTAAACGGTGTTGACCTGAGTGTTTTCCTTAAGAAGAAGGTTGTGAAGAACTGGATTTCTCTTCTTAGGAGTTTTTCCACATTCGGAATGACGCCTCAGGAAAGTGCTTATATTCGGAAAGATTTCGCTAAGAATCTAAGCAAGTGGTATAAGGGTCTGGTGCGAAAGTGCGGTAGTATCGCGGCACACATTGTTAATATTGCCAGAGACAACAAGGTAATGGTAATATTCATTGAGGACTTGGATGCCAGAACCTCAGCCTTCGACTCCAAAGAAGATAATGAGCTTAAGATTCTTTGGGGTTGGGGAGAGATTAAAAAGTGGATAGGTCATCAGGCTCGAAAACACAACATTGCGGTTGTTGCTGTTGACCCACACTTAACATCTTTGGTTAATCATGAATCGGGGCTTCTTGGCATAGCTGGTTCGGGAAATGATAGAAATATCTATACGTTCCAGAAAAACAAGAAGTACGTTGTGATTAATCGAGATAACAATGCGGCTCATAACATAGCCCTGAGAGGTTTATCCAAGCATACCGACATCAGGGAGTTTTATGTAGAGCAGATTGACGTAGACCATTATCGCTTAATGTATGGACCGGAAGCTGAAAATGGCAAGAGAAGGTCCGGAGCCATTTACAAGCATATTGGTTCAACAGAGTGTGTCTTCTCCAAACAGAAGAACGGTACACTAAAAGTTGAAAAGACTTCTCTGACTAAGGACGAGAAGGAAATGCCCAAGATTAATGGCAAGGGTGTGTATGCCATTCTTCATGGGAACGAATGGAGACTAAGGCACGAGTTGAATGAAGAACTGGGAGCTAAACTTGACGGCATATCGGTCAAGAGAGTTGTTTCTGAGCCTAATAAGGTTAAGACTTCCTTGGTTAAGGGTTCTGTTCGAGCTTAGTCTAGTTAATTCCGCGAACCTCCAGTTGTCATAAAAACACCGGGAGGTTCGCGGGTTTCGTAAGTGGTTCTTTGACAACTGAATACAAGTGTTCCGAGAATACTGGTTGGTATTCTCAGGCTATATTTCATTTGGTTCGCGGAAAGCATGATTTTTAACCTCTGTTTTCAATGATTTAAACGATATACCATTACAACCTACTGATGATACAGTAGGTGATTGTAACATGCCCTCGGGGAGAACATTATAATGACGGGAGATTACAACCTACTGATGATACAGTAGGTGATTGTAACGGGATACCAGATCGTCCAAGGAACCGATCTACACATTACAACCTACTGATGATACAGTAGGTGATTGTAACTGAATAGGTTTGCCGGATAGGGTGTCGGGCTTTATTACAACCTACTGATGATACAGTAGGTGATTGTAACTCCACCATCATCAGGCGCATAACCAGCTTCCATCATTACAACCTACTGATGATACAGTAGGTGATTGTAACGGTTTTGGCATCGCTCTTGTCGGCAGTTGATACCTATTACAACCTACTATGATACAGTAGGTGATTGTAACTTTTTGCCTCCCTCGCTCTCAGAATCTCCAACTATTACAACCTACTGATGATACAGTAGGTGATTGTAACTTCTTCTGCTCGCAGTAGCCGAGCAGGTATGCATTACAACCTACTGATGATACAGTAGGTGATTGTAACGTCCTGCTGTAGAGCCAAAGCAACCCGAGCCGGATTACAACCTACTGATGATACAGTAGGTGATTGTAACTGAGCATTCAGCCTTTTGTAGTCGATGCCCTCAAATTACAAGCTATTGATGATGCGGTAGACAACAAAAAGTTATGCAAATCATTTTATAATAATTTGTATAATATATTCAATTACAGCCTTAGGTGAACCCAAAGGCAAATGTAACTTGGAGAGTTAAAAACAAAAATAATTCTTATTTGTTTGCAATAATATGCTTCAAAAAATAAAACCTAAATAGTTCTTGACTTCCTCTCCTATTCTGCTATGATAGGCTCATTGAAAATAAAGATAGGAGTATTATTATGTCCAAATCAATCGAAGACAGAATTAAATATCTCGAACATTGCGCCAACCTCTATGAAACATCTGGCAACTCTCCTCTGACAGATAAGGAATATGATGTAGAGTATTCTGAATGTCAAAAACTCATTCCCGACCATCCTTTCTTCTCTAAGGTCGGAGGTATAGATGACGAACATGCTTATGGGACTCCATTTACCCATAAATATATGATGGGATCTCTTAATAAGAGTCCAAACACCGATGACTTTGAGCAGTGGCTTACTAAGACCTACCCTAAACTCGATAATCTCGTTGCCCTTCTTGACCTCAAAGTTGATGGACTTTCTCTCTGCTGCCATTATCAGGACGGAAAATTGGTTCGTGTCGTTACTAGAGGCAATGGAGTTATAGGTTTTGATGTCACTCCAAACGCTCTTCATATCAAAGGCGTTCAGAAATCTATTAAGGCGTCTGGTTATGTCGAAGTTAAGGGAGAAGGATACAAAGACAGAGCAGACTTTTATAGTAAATGGGCAGGAGAATATGAGAATCCACGAAATTTTGCTCAGGGCGCTGTAAATCAGAAAGACCCAAATATTACCAAGGACAGGGGTATTAGTTTTATATCTTATGAAGTTCGAGGAAAGGATTTCAAGACTGAGACTGAAAAGGTTAAGTTTCTCATCGACAACGGATTTGAAACTCTTCGTAAGTATATCGTTCGCATTACGGGTAAGGGTAGAACGCACAAAGAAATAGCTAATGCCATTAAGAAATACATGGATAAGGTTGACAGGGTGAAACTTCCGTTCGATGTTGATGGAGTTGTTTTTAAATTGGATGACATTGATACGGCTGAGTCTATGGGTTCAACAGATAGCGAAGGGAAAAGACCTAAGGCTAATCGAGCTATCAAATTCCCAACCGAACAGAAAGAAACGACCCTGCTTGGAATCGAACAGAGCGTTGGTAGGACTGGATCTATTTGTCCCGTTGGATTACTTGACCCTATTCGTCTGGCTGGAACAACGGTTAAGCGAGTCAGTATTCACAACTATAAGGAAATCGGGCGGTTGGGTATTACGAGATTGGGTGCTAAGGTTTTGGTTGAAAAAGCTGGAGATATTATTCCAAAAATAGTGAAGATGATTTCGGATGGTAAAGGCGAATTGATTAAGCCTCCTGATTTCTGTCCGATGTGCGAGTCGGAAACAGAATGGGACGACACCAATACTACAAAATGGTGTCGAAATGAATCTTGTCCTTCTCAGGTTATTGCTAGGATCGATCACTGGTTTAAAGTCCTAGACATTAAGGGGATTGGGGAAGGTATAATTTCTAGGCTTACAGGAGAACTGAAGAACTCTTACGATAATCCAATGGTTACTAATATCTCTGATATGTATGGTCTGTCACATTACAAGAGTGAGTTGTCTGATGCTTTCGGAGACAGGGCTTTTGAGAAGATAGAAGAGTCTATTGCTTCTGTAAATGAAGTAACATTGCCCAAGTTCATTGAGGCTCTTGGAATTGGTAAGATCGGCTCAATGGCAAAAGATATCGTTGAAGTTGCGCCTACGATTGAAGATGTTGATAAACTTACTGTGGAAGATATTGTGAAGATTGACCGATTTGCTGAGACTAAAGCTAGGTCTTTTATTGATGGGTGGAAGACTCAGAGGAAGGAAATTACTAAGCTTTTGAAGAATATATCTATTAAGGAGAACAAGCTTGCCAGTAACAAATTGAGTGGTAAGAAGTTCTGTTTTACTGGATCGTTTTCTAATCCAACCCGAGGAGAGATGGAGAAGATGGTTGAAGACAATGGGGGGAAGAACTCTTCTGTATCTAAACATCTTACGGCTCTTGTTTGGGATGGAGAAATTCAAGGTGGTAAAATGGAAAAAGCCAAGGGGCTTAGAATTTCTATCATTACCCAAAATGAATTCTTGGCAATGCTTAAATAGCCATGTTTGACGAAAATAAAAAACACAATACTGAAGAAAAATCAATTTATCAACACTTGCAAGATGGAGACAAACTGGAACAAGGCGACGAATATTCTACTACAACTGGACTTTGGAGAGAAATACCGGATTGTTTAATTGGCGACAAAATACCTAAAAGCGTATCGAAGACCCAGTGGAGAAGACTGATTAAAAAAGATTCGAAAAAAACTTGACATTGAATTAACCCTGTTATAATATTGACGCATGACAACGAATACCAATAACGACATTACTAAGCGTTTTATAAAGGTTCTTACTAGGCTTACTAAAGAAGGCAATCTTAGCCTTTGTAACTTCAGCGATTCGCTTGGAACTATAATCAATGGCAAAAGGTCTGAAATAGTAGTCGATGGCAAGTCGTACCTCCTGATTGACAGTAACCTCATTAAACTGGTTATTGGCGATGAATATAATTTTGTCTTCAACAAGAAAGATGGAACGTTCAATCGTTGGGGCAAAACTTATGAGGATGATCCCACTTTTAGTCCTATTGGTCCAGAAATACTTGATTTAGAAATTAGTGTTAATGGATGCCCGAATGGATGTAAATTTTGCTATAAGAATAACACTAATGAACCCGCAACCAATATGACTTTTGAGACATTTAAAAAGATCATTGATTCTATGCCCAAATGTCTTACTCAGATTGCTTTTGGTATAACGGGAGTTCAAACTAATCCAGACTTTATAAAGATGATGGAATACTGTCGTGAAATTGGTGTTATTCCTAATTTTACTTTGTCTGGAATCGATTTGACGGATGATATGGCGAATAAGATTTCTAGTTTGGTCGGGGCATTGGCTGTTAGTGCTTATAAAACCGACAAGAATGTGTGCTATAATACCGTAAAGAAATTTACGGATTTAGGTATTCTTCAAACAAATATACATCTAATGGTTGCACAGGAAAATATTGATTTTATTTACGAGGTTCTTCACGATAGACTTACAGATCCAAGGCTTAAGAACATGGGGTCAATAGTCCTTCTCGGAGTTAAACCCAAAGGAAGGGCTAAGGACAATTATCATTCACTTCCAACAGATGAGTTCAAGAAGTTAATTGAATTTTGTTTTGATAATGACATCCGTATTGGTTTTGATTCTTGTTCTGCACCTAAATTTGAAACCACTATTAAGAGCATGGACATTCCAGAAGATAAAAAGTCTGCTCTTATAACATGTGCAGAAAGTTGCGAATCATCATTACTAAGCGCTTATATTAATGTTTATGGAGAATATTGGCATTGTTCTTTTAGTGAAAATGAAAATGGTATAAAAAATATTAACTGCTTGGACTATGATGATTTCTCTAAGGTCTGGAATTCCGATGTTGTAAAAGAGTTTAGAGATAAGTCTATTGCGAGCATGAAAGATGGTTGTAGATATTGCCAAGTATTCCCAGAAATAAATGTTTAGAAAAATGATTGACTTTAAAGAAAAATATGATATAGTAGAAAAATAAAGAACAAAGGTAATATCATATGGCTAAGAAAGAAAAAATTGTTGAAGAGAATCCGAAAAGAGTTGTTAAGATTGTCTATCGGATTTTCGAGATGGCATAAGAAAGGGTTTTTTAAATGAAAACACGCAACGGATTTGTTAGTAATAGTTCAAGCTCAAGTTTTGTAGTGGCTTTTCCTAAGAAGCCCAAGACGGGTGCTGACATTTGGAAATATATGTTTGATTGGAAAGAAGGCAGTATTTCTTGCTATGACGGCAACCCCCTTTCTTTCTCCCAGATTTCAGAAATGATATTTGAAGACTTGAGCCATAATAAGTTTAAAAAGGCATCTCTCAAGGATATTATTAGTGAATTTGACTCAAGATACTACCATACCAATTCGAGCAATGTTTTTTGGATGGGTAAAACTACCGATGAACATGGTGGGTCTTGGTCATATGAAGTGGGACGATATTTTGGCAGCAACAAGAAAGTTCTAGAGCGGTTAAGGCTTAATATCGTAAAACATGAAAATTTCGAGAAAGAAATAAGACAGGAAGAGTCTGTTATTGTTGCTAAGCTCGGGAAGCCAGTTAGGTATGCTTACGAAGGAGGAACCAATTATTCCACTAAGAAACCATTCACGAAAAAAGAAATTAGTGAGTGGGAAAAATATAGTAAAAGGCTAGAAGAATTTAAAGAAACAGATAAAGAATATCTAGCGCTTAGCAATAAGAGGAGTAAACTTTGGAAAGATCAATCTTATACTAATGATGCTCTTTATAAGGAATTGGCTAGGGAAGACGCCCAAAATTTCCTCGATGATAATAAGGGTAAATTTATATTTACTATATCGTACTCTGATAATGATGGAGAGGTTATGTGTACGATGGAACATGGTGATATTTTTAGAAACGTTCCTCATGTTAGAATAAGTCATCACTAAGGAGTATTATGAAAGTAGGCATATTATGAAAATAGTAGCGATTGAAGATATTATAGTCGATACGATTCTTGGATTTTGCGAGAATGCTGCGGAGCTTGGATGTCCTAAAGATCAAGAAGTCGATATGTGGTTCCGCTATCTGCCTCGAAAGGAACAGTTAAGAGTTGCAGATAAGCTTATTGAGATTGAGGAAAGAGACGAAAAGAGGTTTAGGGATGAAGATAAGTCTAAGCTTGGTCCTTTCTGCCCCACATGTAATAAAAGAAAAATGAAGAAGGGTGAACTAGTTGGATGTAAAGACCTTTCTAAAACGAAGTGGGATTCAGGATTTGCCGTGGACGAAAATAATGTATTTAGCCAGAAGAATTGCCCCATGATAAAAACAGATGTTAAGAACAAAAGACGACCAAAATCATGACCGAGTATGATGGAGTGACAAAGTGAAAATACGTTCTGGTTTTGTTTCAAATTCAAGTTCAAGTTCTTTCATCGTCCTATTCCCTCATAAACCAAAGACCAAGGATGAACTCAAGGACATGATGTTTCCGAAGTGGTCTTGGAATGATATTATTGAGGGAGACTATGAAGATCTTCCTACTGCAACTGTTTGTCAAGTTGTTGATAGGGTTTTCAGTGATATTTATAATGGGCAAAAAGAACGTATTAATACACTAAAAGATGCTTTGCTTGGTTATATAGAAAGTATAGATAATGTAAACTCTATCGTTAAAATTTATTATGAAAAAATGATGGAAGCAGGAACTAAAGACGCTAACATTTATCATGAATTGGGTAAAAAGTATGGATATGAAAAATTGGATTCTCACAAAAAAGACCCCAAATATAAAGAGTGGATGAAAGCAAAAAGAGAATATTTGTCAGCAGAACGAAAATACTATAAGGAAAGAAATTCTGAAGTTAAAAATATGTATAATAGCTTCAGGAATCGGTATAAGTATCATGCCTATCAGTGTATTGTTGAGTATGGTGATCGTCATGGAGAATACATTTTTGAACATGGGTATATATTTAGAAATCTTCCACATATAAAAATCAGTAATCATTGAAAGATAAAAAAATGAAAATTCGACAAGGGTTTGTTAGTAATAGTTCGAGTTCTAGTTTCGTGATTGTTGGGTACAAAATAGACAGGATCTTTCCAAACACTAACAACGCTGAGAAAGAAGCCATTGTCAGAAAATATAATCCCAAGATGTTAAGTAGTGAAACATTTGTTAAATATGGTATAGATGATATTTGGACAGACTTTTTGTGGAACAGTGATTTTGGCATTAAGGGTATTCGTTATTTGGGAGACGATGGTCCGGGGTATATTGGAGTCGTTTTAGCGGATGTTAAGAGTGACGACAGCTATATCGAAAATTCTGAGACATTCATAGAAGACTTGATGGGTAAGTTGAAGGCTTTACAAGATACGTTTGGAATATCTGACCCACCAAAAATTATTACTGGAACAAGGAGTTGCTAATAAAATGAAAATTAGAAATGGGTTCGTCAGTAATAGTTCGGCAAGTTCATTCATTATCGCTAAAACCTACTTGAACGAAGACCAACTCAAGGACATTAGGACGTTCTGGGCAGAGAAATTGGGAGGAAGTGATTCACTATCAGATAAACTCTACGAAGATGAATACTATATTTCCTACGATCTCTACCATATCAGCGATGATTTCTTTGACATGTGTTGTGCAAACGGTATCAACGAAGATTTAGTTTTCATTGAAGAAGTTGACGGAATGGACCACTAATAATTCGAAACAAAATACCATGGAGATAAAATGAAAAGTCGTCAAGGGTTCGTCAGTAACAGTTCAACAACTAGTTTTTCAGTATTCGGTGTTTACATCAAGAATGAAGAGAACTTCCTCAATACTCTGTTGGGTCCGAAGAAGGTAACGCAAACTCCCGGCTGTACTCATGAGTTAGACAGAGAGGCCGTCAAGTTTTGTCCAAACTGTGGCGCTCCTGCTTGGATTATCGATGAAGAAGACTGGGAGAGAGCCGATGAATACACTAAAGAAATAAAGGAAAAATATGGCAACCTTATAGACATTGTTCATTGGCAGGGAGGAAGTGATAGTGAAGAGGGGTATTATCTTGGTAAGAGCCTGAGATATTGGTCTCAGCCTATTTCAGCGGCAGAGAAGATTAAGGTTCTGAAAGAAGTGTTAAAGAAACTGAAAGAGATATATCCGGATGAGGAACCACAATTTTTCTCAGATGGTGGAGATGATAGGTAATTTATGAAAACAAGAGTCGGGTTTATCAGCAATAGTTCCAGTACTTCTTTTATAGTTCCATGTAGCCAAAAAGAAGAAGCTTTAAAATGTGGTCTCAAGCTAATTAGTGTATCTGTCATAAAAAAGGCTTTCCATACTATTTCTGATGTGGGAGGAGACTTTATTTTCGATTATTCTTGGGTATTAAACGACTTAAAAAAGCTAAATGATAACGATTTTATAACTGAGCCATTTGATAGAGACATGGCATATGAAAGTGGCATTAACGACATGTATGGAAAATTTATGGAAGATCTATGAAAACAAGAAAAGGTTTTGTCAGTAATAGCTCCAGTTCCAGCTTTGTGTTGAAGGTGGCGAATTATGGAGGCATTGACGATGTTGCCCATCACATGCTTGACATCGTTATAGAAGATTATAGCTCTTGGCATGAAGTGCCCAAAAAGAAAGACAATGAAACCTATGTCGTTTGGACCAATAACCTAGAAATGGCTCTCAGAAAAAGGAGCATTAAAAGCGGTAAAATTGGGATAGTAATACCATCTTGTAACTATGACACCTATATTATTCAAAAAGATAACACTATCTATGTTGATACTTGTAATAACCACAACTGGGCTTTAGGCGATTTTGATTACTATGATGCAGACCCTAAACGATATCCCATTGTTGAAAGTCTGAAGAATATTATGGACAACGGAATGTTCTTTGATATTCAACATAATTTTATTCACTCTAAAGAAAAGTATGATTTAGATTGTCAAAAAAAGGAAACTTGCCCTCATTGTAAGGATATGATTTTTAGCTATGTCGTTAATCAGAAGGGCAAGAAAATTTGTGGTGTTTGTTATAAGGGTGACTTAGGTAATACTCCTGAAAAAGAAATCGAGAAGCTCAAGGATCTAAAGGAGAAGACACAGAAAAATCAAGGCATTACTACCTATATGAGCCTCGACGAATAATTTGAGTGTAAGAAGACCATCATCTATATAAGAAAGATAGTGATCTAAATAAGAAGGATTTTTGTTTTTCCTCTTGAAGTATATAATAGGAGGAAAAATGATGGCTTATATATATGGATTTTTTGACAGAAATAGAAGACTGTTTTATGTCGGGCAAACCGTAAACTTCAAAAACAGAGTTCGTGGGCATAGGACAGAGTTAAAAAGAAGAAACTACTTATATTGTTACAACAAACTAAGGAAGGAAATTAGAGATACTGGTTTATCAATAGGACATTTTATCAAAATAATAGAGTCCGATGTGGCTACCGAAGATCTAGACGCCAAAGAAATTTCCTATATTAAAAAGGCTAGACAAGACGGATACAAGTTGACCAATCTAACGAATGGTGGCCGTGGTTCTAGTAATTATCCTAAATTGCTACAGAAAAAATGTGCCAAAAGCAGGGTTGGACGAAAACTTTCAGAGGAAACCAAAAGAAGAATTAGTGAAGCAAGAACGGGTATGGTTTTCTCTAGGGAACACAAAAACAATCTAAGCGTGGCAAGAAGAAAAAGAAAAACGACAGAAGAGACAAGAAACAAAATGCGATTAGCCTCCAAAGGAAAAATAAATACCAAGAGGTTTAGGCTAACAGATCCTTCTGGAAAAGAATACATTACGAATGAAGGTTTGACTAAATTTTGTGAAGACAATGGGTTGACAACCTCTCTTTTGCACAAGGTTTTGAATGGGGAGAGGCAGCATCATAGAGGTTGGAAGGCGTATAAAATTTAGCTTTTCTTCTTGACTTATTTCGTAAACAATCTACAATTGATTCAAAATGAGGTATAACTATGAATGCAATAATTGAATCAATACTTGATACGGATTTGTATAAATTAACGCAACAGCAGTGCGTGTTGCATCAGTATCCTAGTGCTACGGCCCGATATACCTTTAAGTGTCGCAATAAGGGTGTTAAATTGGGTTTTTTGGCTGAATCTGTAAGGAAGCAGGTTCAGACAATGAGCGAAATTAAACTTACAACAAATGAAAGAATGTATTTGGAAACCATTAGATTTTTACGACCAGATTATTTGGATTACCTTGGCGCTTACCGGTTTAATCCCGAGCAAGTCACAATCTATACGGGCATTGGTGAAGATTTGATCGTCGAAATTTATGGTACTTGGCTTGAGTCGATACTTTGGGAGGTTCCGTTGTTGGCTATTATTAATGAGTTATATTTTAGTTACACAACTGACTTTAGAACGATTGAGGGATCCGGAATCAGAAATCTTCAAGATAAAATTGATATCATTAAGCAGTACCCTCATTTTACTTTTTCTGATTTTGGGACTAGACGGAGATATTCAAAAAAATGGCAAGCATATGTGGTTAAGACCCTTTGCGCTTGTTGTCCTCAGCTTGTTGGAACTTCAAATGTCAAGCTGGCTCAAGACAATGGAATTAAGGCCATTGGTACTCAGGCTCACGAATTTATTTCTGGTCATATCGCTTTGGTAGATAATATTCGGGAAGCGCAAAAGAGGGCGTTTTATGTATGGCTGCAAGAATATGGAGCCGATCTGGGGATTGCTTTGACCGATACATTTACGACCAAGGCGTTTTATCAGGATTTTGGTGTTGTTTTGGCTAATGCATTTTCGGGCGTAAGACAAGATTCTGGAGACGTTTTTCAATTTGGACGGGAGATGATTGAACATTATAAGAGTCTTGGCATTGACCCCAGAACCAAGACAATTGTTTTTAGCGACGGGCTGGATATCCCGAAGGCCATTTCTATTTATAAGGAGTTTACTGGCCTTGTTGGAACTAGTTTTGGTATTGGTACGAACCTAACAAACAATTTAGGGGCTGAACCACTAAATATTGTCATAAAGCTCTTCGAATGCAACGATAAGCCAGTTGTTAAACTGAGTGACAACTCTGGCAAGTCTATCGGAGATGAATTCGTAATTGATCGGATTAAGAAGGTTTATGGGGTGTGATAATTTTGCAAGTCCACCCTTTGTGACAATATCGTTCCCCTCTGGAAACCTCATATAGTCGTCTACTGTCTAGCCCATTATCTTTGGAAAACAGTCTTATTTTGTTGGTTACAACGATTTCTCCAGTTAATAGGTTTGTCAACCCGTATGTCTTGTCTTTTAGCGGTGTTTTTCGATCTATGATTTTGCAAGTCCAACCCTTGTGATGTTTTCTTTTCCCATAGGCTACAGAAACCATTTTTTCTCTCAATAGCCCATATTTTTTGCAGAATGATTCGAGCCCATAATCAACAACAAAAGAAATCCCTTCTGGAGAAACGACTTTATATTTTCTTGTTCTATATGACATATCTTGTCTTGCCCTTGCCAGCTTGCCCTTTTCAATGCTGTCTTTCGATGGCGTTTTGTTTTTCCAATATTTTGCACTATTTTTGCTTATGTTTAGTTTTGAAGTTTTTGACATTTTGTGTCCGGAACTGCCTTTCCCTCCGTCATTAAGGTTTGTTAATGGTCCGCTTTTGTCACAGATCCTACCTATTATTTTTATCATTTTCTTTTCTGTGTCAAAGGCTGTTTTTTCTGACAACTTTCTTTTGATCTCTGCAATTATTGGATTCATATTTAGCGATAGTATCTTTTTTATTTTGTTGTTTTTGAGGGGGTTGATATTGCTGGTTTTTCTGTTTGTGTGGATGTGGTCATCTTTTCTGTTTCCATTGCCTTTTCCTATGTAAAATGGTTCGTAATTGAATTCGTATTTTCCATATTTATATTTGCCGGGTTTTCTTGGGTCTAGATATGCGTACACATAGAACCTATTTTTTTCTAAAATATTTTTCATATACTGCATCCTTTACCAAATCTTGATAAGTAATGTCCTTGTCTTCTTTATAGGCTTTTTCTCTGGCTATTCGTTTAAGTTCGTTCACCCATTCTTCTATCATTCTCATAGTTATTGTAGTTGTTTTTGGTCTCATAATACCTCCAGTTGTTTTTTTGTGTATATTATACAAAAAAACAAATTGAAATTCCTTTATATAAATGTATAATATTGAAGAAAGGAAAAAACATGATAAATCGAGTCATTGATGCTTATGGTGTTATGCAAGAGAGAAAAGTAATTTAAATGAATGTTAAAATTAAGATAAATCAGTGTAACGAAGAGGGAGACATTATTATTCCAGATGCTACCTCTGCTCAAGTTTCTGCCTATTGCTCTTGCGACTTTATTCTAATCGATGGAAACCGTTACCAAAAAAGAGCTACGACAATGGATTATGACAACAATAATTTTATAGTAGTTGTTTCTGAGGAAAGTAGCTAAAAATGCAAAAATCAAAAATGATGTGGGAAATTACACATTGTGACGATGGTTATTGGGAGGCATATCCAATTATTAGTGAACGGGTTAAGAGTAGATCCGCTCTCCCAATAGGTAGGGGGGATACGATTTGGGAAGCTATAACTAAATCTTCTATAGATCTTCGTAAAATATATAGGGATGATGGGAAAGATTTTTTAGTTTTTTAGAGGGTTTTAATCATAGAACGAAGAACTAACAAGTAGTAATTAGTAGTGATAGTAAAACTTGTTATTATTTGTTTTATGAAGACACTTAGGCAGACATTCTTGGAAAATTTAGTTTGGTTTATAACTACGCTTGTAGCCATAGGTGCTTTCGCCGCTACCATTAAGATTCAGGGTGAATCTATTAACGAAATCGGAAAAGAAATCGTTTATATCAAGAGTTGTCAGAACCAAAACGATATAGAACATGCGAGATTTGAAACCGTTATCGATATGATCAAAGAACTCAAAGCAGATGTTAAGGAAATAAAGAGCATAATCCTAAAGCCCGCCATTCACTAATAAGTATAAACGCATAACCCGACTTACCTACAAAAAGGATAGTTGGGTTTTTTATTGTTTTTACCTTCCAATATAGTATAATATAATAAACTATCATGGGGTAAAAATGAAAAAAATTGGCATAATTGGAAGTCGTAGGCGAGACACTCACGAAGATTACAAAAAGTGCGAAGACATGTTCCTTTCTATTTATGAGAACGGAGACGAAATAGTATCGGGAGGATGTTCTAGGGGTGGAGATCGTTTTGCCGAAATACTAGCTAAAAAATATCAAGTTCCAATCAAGATTTATTATGCTCAATGGGACAAGTTGGGCAAAGGAGCTGGATTTGCTAGAAATGCAGATATAGCAAGAGATTCAGATATTCTAATCTCTGTTGTTGCCAAAGATCGTACAGGTGGAGCAGAAGATACAATTCGAAAGGCTGAGAGGATGAATAAGAAAATTATCTTGCTCACCGTAGAAGAGAATACTGTAGAAAAAGAGACTATCAAAGAAGAAGATTTTTCAATAGACCTTCCCAATGATTAAGTACGACCCATCCTTTAGGGAAAAAATCTGCGAATTGGCTTCTCTTATCGCCATTAAATATGGTGGTAAAGGGAACCACTGCGATAGATATACTCAAGAGCACATTGTAGAATTTTGGAAACATGGATATCCTTATCCGACATTGAACTCTATCCGCCGCGGCTTTAAAACTAATGAAATTAAGTGGTTCATTCATAATAGAATTAAAATTATTAATGAAGAAATTTGGAACCCAGATTTCGTTATGGGGTTAACTTCTCATGGAACCTTGAAGTGGAATATAAAAAATTATCCGTCTTTTACATGGGACAAAAATGAAGACATTAGAAAAATACTTGCTGATTGTCCTTATGGTGGAACTGTAGGGAAAATGACTTGGATAAACGTACCCGCTCTTTATCTGAGGTATTCTGAAGATTCTTCGTCTTATATTGCTGGGATTATGGCAGGTGGGTCAATCGTAGAAGAAGAAGGTTTTCAATACGCCCAATTTAACGAGAAAACATTCGGGGCAATAAGGCGCTTAGGAATACCAATAGAAAGGACAATGACGCTATCTAAGAATAAATTTTATCTTATCTCTCCTATTTGGCCAGCATTATTTAGTATAAAAATGCCTAAAGTAGCCGGAGACAAGTGGACAGAACTCAAGAGCGCATATGGAGTTGATCAATATGCTCCTATTTTGTGGAGAGTTTATGTCGATGGTTATTATAAAAAGGGAGGAATTCCTTATTTAAAATCTAAGCGAACTGTCTATTACCAAAACGAATCAGATGAAGGAGCTACGAGAAGGATAGAGAGAATGAGGGTGGAAAAGGGCATGACGGAGATAGATGGAAGAGTTAAGGAAATAGTTAGGCTATGGTCGAAAAAGGTTGTATAATGATTCTATGAAAACAATAAAAAGCTATATTATAGACGAACTAGAAAAAGAACTTCGGTTAATGAAAAGGGATATGACCAAGAACAAGAGGGCACTATGTTCGCCTATTCCCGTTGCTTTTACAGTTGAACTATGGAGAGATGACGCTTGGAAAGGATGCGTTATGGTTTCGACTTCCAAAAGTAACGAAATAGAAAAAGCTTTTAGTGGTGCCATTAAAGAATGCAAAGATAAAAAGAAAAAGTATGATGTAGCTTACGTTGTTGCTCATTTGAAGAATGGAAAGAATGTCGAATTACCAAAGAAATATTGGGAACACTTAGGAAAATAGGGTTTAAATGAAATATCTACTGATTGATGGAAATAACTTGGCGGTAAGAGCGGCATTTGCAAACGAGACACTAACCAATAAAGATGGAATTCCTACAGGCGTTCACTATGGCGTTTTTCAATCTCTTATTGGACTCAAACAGAACTATCACGATTACCAATTTCTAATGGTTTGGGACGGTAAATCAAAGAGAAGAATGCGTGAGTCAGAAGAAGGCGTTAAACGGTCTCTTATCAAATCGGCATACAAGGCGAACAGAAAAAAAGAAGAAATGCCTAAACCACTATTAGATTTTCACGAACAATCTATATTCTTGAAGAGGGGAATAGCGCAAACGGGCATACCTCAGATCCGTTTACAGGATTTTGAAGCGGATGATATAATTGCATCTTACGCCAAAAAGCTAACGCCCGAGGAAGTTGTTGCTGTTACTTCAGACTATGACTATCTACAAATCTTGCGTGATAATGTTTCGATTTGGGACGGGATGAAACAAAAGAAAATAACCAAGACTAGTTTTATGGAAGAATACAAAATTCAACCAAGCATGTATGTTGATGTGGGGGCTTTAATGGGAGATTCGGGTGATAATATCTTTGGCATTTCTGGTTGGGGAGATAAGACGGCACTTGAAGCCATACAACAACATGCAAAATGGGAAAATCTATACAAATATTACCATAGCACTTATGGAAGTCTTCGCATACAGTTTCCAGATTTAACCGATTATGAAGAGTTTAAGAAGCTACAGAATATTACCACGAAGTCAGGAAAGCCTAAGTATGCAGAAATAATTCTAGGAATGCCTTATACCGGTGTTGCTTTGGCCGTAGAGGAGAAAAGAACTAAGAATATATCCAAGAGCATTTTAATGGCTTTAATGTTTAAAGAAAGAGTAAAATTAGCCTATTCTCT
>Ga0066639_10000370_pt1 | contig 38498 bp, 35 predicted proteins | sample CryGeyCG2114_010_2_FD_59504 | JGI IMG/M metagenome (GOLD analysis project Ga0066639, IMG submission 59504) | Groundwater microbial communities from aquifer - Crystal Geyser CG10_big_fil_rev_8/21/14_0.10 | ecosystem: Environmental > Aquatic > Deep subsurface > Groundwater | place: USA: Utah...
AAGAAGTATCAAAAGAACAATAGTAAGTAATATCGCCAAGCCTAACTGCATGGCCAGTATATCCAGACTCATTCTCAAATGAGCCGTGTTCAAATACACAAGCAAACTTGCAAATACTCCCCATTTTTTGTTCGTAAAGAATTGGGTTAGGCTTCCTATTGCAAGACCAGTAATTCCAAAAATAAGTGCACCTAAAATTTTCAAGCTAATTTGAGTAGAAAGACCACTAAAAAGTGAAATTATAGCTGGCAATACATCAACAATCTGCCTATCAAAAGGATATTTGCTATAGCCGTCTGCAAAAATCTGAGAGGATCGTTCTAAGTAGATATATATGTCAGGACCTATCATCCTTTGATCTCTTATCCGAATAGCAAAGATGATAAGAAACCCAACTATAAAAATAAGAATCCATGACACTGAAATTTTTAGCGCTTCAAGCTTAAATACTCGCCTGAGAACTGACAGGGTAATGACTAAAAAGACCGTGAGAGAGTAGACTAGAATCGGTCGTATTAGGATGGTAGTAAAGTAGTGGAATAGATAGATACTTAAAGGAAAAAGTGTAAAACCTACGATAAGACCAAGTTGTGTAGAATACTCATGTAACCTTTTATTTTTGTAATCAACGATTTGTATAAATGAAAGGCCAATGTAGCCACTGGCTGCTAAAAAAATAAGAGCGAGAGCCGTATGAATAAGAGTTGAGAGGATTACTATCATATTTATGAAGTCTACTGTATGAATATTACCATTGTAAGCCCGATATATCCGCCTGAAATTGGAGGTCCCGCTAGTTATGTGCCTACTCTGGCAGAGAAGTTATACAAAAACAATAAAGCACGCGTTGTTACTTTTTGTAAACAAACCCCTACATCATCAAGCTTCCCCCTTGTACATATAAAAACGAGCGGTTCAAGCTTATCAAGACAAGTTCGTTTTTTCCTATTACTATTTAAAAACGTAGGGAACAGTCAAGTCATCTATGCACAGGGTACTATAGCAGTTGGCTTAGTCAGTTTAGTTGTGGCGAAATTGAAACGTAAAGCATTGGTTATTAAATTCGTCGGCGATGAAATTTGGGAGAGCTATAGAAGTACAAGCAAAAACTCATCGAGCTTGGAAGAATTCTATACCTCAAAAAAACCACGAGGCTTACTTGTAAACATTCATAAGTTTGTACTTAATCACGCCGATGCCGTGGTTACCCCTTCAATCTATTTGAAAAACTTTTTGGTAAAAATTCATAAAGTAGATAGTAAAAAAATACATCAAATAAATAATCCCGTCGAAATAAAAGCAATTTCAATACAACGCAAAGAATCTCAGTATATTTATGTGGGTAGACTTGTTCCTTGGAAAAACGTGGACAAAGTTTTGATCTCATTTGCTCAAGTTGTAAAGAAACAACCACTGGCAAGTTTGATTATTGTCGGTAGCGGTCCAGAGGAAAAAAACCTAAAAAAACTAGCTAGATCACTTGAAGTTAAGCCCAAGGTTAAATTTTTAGGTAAGCTTTCAAAAGCAGAGACTCTTAAGTGCATAGCCAGTTCAGAAATTCTTGTTTTACTTTCTGACTACGAAGGCCAGTCACATACAATTATCGAAGCAATGTGTTTAGGAACAAAAGTTGTTGCCAGCAATATCACTCCAAATAGAGAATTATTAAAAAAAAGAGGTCGTCTGACTGATCTTAAAGCTACTTCTATAACTGAAGCCATGTTACATCCAAAAAAAATCTCTGAAACTGTAATAAAGGAAGTTAAGGCAGAACATTTTTGGTCAACCCACATAGCTAAGCTAGAAAAGGTATTCTCATGCATATCGTAAATATAAGTTTAGACGATAGTGTTTTTTCCAACAGTGGGGTGGGAGATACTCACAAACGTTTTGTAGAGTATGCCAAAGTCTGTCAGACATTCTCTGTGGTTATTCCAGTAGTAAGACCTGCCAGAGAACTGACAATCGATTCTATCAGATACATACCAGCCTTTGGCAAGAATAAGCTTCTTTCCTACCTATCGCTTTTTACTATCCTCCACAAGGTCTCTCGATCCCAGACACTGTTTGTGGCAAACGATCCGGTCGTGGGTTTAATAGCATTATTAATTCGTGGTTCTCGATCAACAGTTAAGGTTCAAATTAATTCATTTGGTACGCGAGTAAATCAAATCAGATGGATTTTTGAGAGGCCTCATCATTGGTTACTCTGGCTGTTTAGTGTTATTGCTATAAAAGGGGCCAATCAGATTCGGACCGATACTAACCGTGATAAACAGATATTTGTTCGGATGTTGGGCGTATCTACAGATAAAATTGTGGTAATCCCTGTGCCCCCTTCTCCGGAAATTCAAAAAAAACTACTGGCAATAAAGAGAAAGCCTCTGAAAAAAGTCAACTCAGTTTTAGCAATTGGGAGTCTAACCAAGAACAAAGATTTTGAAACCCTGCTAAAAGCCTTCCAGAAGGTACCCTCAAAGGAGACGCTAAAACTTACGATTATAGGTAGTGGACCAGAAGAAAAAAATCTCAAGAACATAGCCGTGAAGCTTAACCTTCGTAATCAAGTTAACTTTGTTCCAAACGTGACATACAATCAACTGCTTTCATACTACGCCCAGTCTGATCTTTTTGTTTCATCTTCTACCATAGAGGGACTTCCCAGAGTCCTAATGGAAGCTTGCTTATCAGCACTTCCAGTAGTTACTACTAATTTTAATGGAGCTATAGATCTAATTGAGGACAAGAAAAGTGGAAGAGTCGTTCCGATAAGAAACGTACAAAAACTAGCTGAGGCAATTGAGTCTGTAATCGAAAATCCAAAAACTGCTCAGAAGTATGGTCTCCAAGCCAGACTAGATAGCCTGAAGTATTTAGACTTTACTCGTAACTTAAAGTTGTTACATCTATCTTGGAAAGGCCTGTTCTAGCCATGAAAATTTGTTTTGTAATTCCTACCTATTCTCGAGAAACCAGCGATCACTTTCGCTATCTCTATTTATTTATAGAAAAACTTGCTCAAAAGCATGAAGTCGTTTTAATTGCTGAAAATGGTGATGACACTTGTGCGATTTCAAACATTAAAGAGTATTACGTTCAGTCTAGTCAGAATGTTTTGTTCAGAGTGGGCCAAAGAGTCTATTGGTTTTGTAAACTCAGAGTTAAAGGCTACAAAACATATTACTGCCACTACTGTGAAATCTCCACAATAATCTTAAGTCTGTTGTCAAAATTTGTATCAATGAGAGTTTTTAAGTGGCATTGCTCCCAGCAACACTTATACACCCATACACATATTGTCCAGAAAATTCTTCAAGAATTACCAGTAACTTTGGCCTTGAGGCTAGCTGGTACGCTGATTACTTGTAGTCCTCAAATGAAACAGTACTTTCAAGACCAATACCAAAGAAGCAGCAATCACATAAAAATTCTTCCCAACTATATTTGTTTGAAAGACTTTAAACCTAGGCTAAAGAAGTTTAACCCAAAAAGCCAGTATCGACTCTTGTATGTACACCGCTTATCACCTAGAAAAGGAGGCCACCGATTGATCAGCCTGGCTCAAGAAATACAAAAGAAAAAACTGAACCTAGTTATAGATGTTGTGGGAGATGGACCACTCTACAAAAAGATTTGTCAGCAAATAAAAGAACTAAAACTAACCAAAATTATAATCCTGCACGGTTCGGTGCCAAACGACCAAATAGGTATGTACTATCAAAAGGCAGATGTTTTTATTATGCCGTCACGAGAAGAAGAATTTGGACGAGTCCAGCTCGAAGCCATGTATTATGGATTACCGATCATAGCTACAGAAACTATTTCTTCAGATTATGTTTTGAACTCCAAGCAGAGAAAACTGGTTGTAAAACAAAACCAATACTTGTCCATTATAAGTTTGGCCAACAAATTGGTAAAAGCGCCAAGCCACTGCCGTGACTTAGTTAGTATCGGTTATCAGCAGTTGCAAAAATTTTCACTAGAAGAGGCACTTACGATATTTGAACAAGAAATTTTGGTGCAGGTAGATGATCAAGAAAGTAAATCATGAATAAAAGCTCAAAAGACGTGCAATCTCAGCTAAAAATTTGTTATTTTGGTTCTTATGACTCTAAAAATGCACCAAGAAATCAGACTCTAATAGATGGTCTCAGACAAAACAACTGTGACGTTATAGAGTTTAACTTACATGGGAATTTATTAAGGCGACTTATTGCGACTCTCATTAATCTACCAAAAATTAAGTGTGACTGTATTATTGTAGGAGCTTTAGGTAACTATGATGTTCCTTTGGCAAAAATTGTCTCAACAGTGTATTCAGCTCCAATTATTTTTGATATCTACACACCATTATATGAGACAGCTGTCGTGGATCGGAAAACTTTAGATTCAAACAGCTTCAAGGCAAAGTGGTTTTTTTTGGTAGATAAGATTTCGTATCTACTAACAGATTTATTACTGCTTGATACAAAAACCCATATTAAAGAATTTAGTGAAATGTATCAGGTATCGAACCGTAAACTTAAATCAATCTTGGTTGGTACCGATCCGACTAGTTTTAAACCACTCAAAAAAGTAAAGAAAAACAAAAAATTTACTGTCTACTTTCATGGACATTTTGTTCCTTTACAGGGAACTCCCGTTATAGTGAGGGCAGCCAAACGTCTTAAAAACTATCCCATTGATTTTGTTTTACTTGGAGTAGGTCAGGATAAGCTTTTTTGTAAGACATATAAGGAGAAATATAACTTAAAAAACGTTAAGTTTCTTCCGACAGTATCATACAAATCTTTAAACAGAATAGCCCAACAGTCTCATGTTTTCCTAGCTGGACCCTTTGGTTCTAGTACCAAAGCACAAGCAGTTATACCAAATAAAGTCTATGAAGCCATGGCTATGAAAATGCCAATGATAGTAGGAGACACGCCAGCTATTAGAGAGGTACTTGACGAACAAGACGCCCTTTTAGTTAAGCCTAATTCGGCAACTAACTTAGCCGAAGCCATACTGGTTGCTCATAGCCAATATAAGCAGATGCAAAACAAAGCCCAACGTGCCTATAAAAAGTACTTGAAGCAAGCTACCCCCAAGAAGCTTGGATATGAATTAAAATTGCTCGTAGAGGAACTTACTGGAAGCTAAAGTTTTTGAGCCAGAACAACAATGTATTTCGGCGAATACTTGTTCCACGGTGAGACTATTGGTGACGTTTTAGTATTGGGACTGAACAAAACATTGTAGAGTTTTTGTAGTTTTGGATTACCCAGATACGGACGGAAACGTTGACCGTACACCTTATTAATCTGAAAACCAATGTTCTCCAATTCGTTGACGAGCTCAGTTCTGGAAAACTCTTGAGTATGATACTTATTCAGAGGTTTATCTGAGAGGTTCTTTGAGTCAGGAGAAGTTATTATTCTATTTGGACTGGAAATTAGAAGGATTCCCTCTTTTTTTAAAGCCGTGTAGATGTTTTTCAATGCGAGTTGATACTTACTTATGTGCTCAATAGTTTCAAAACTAGTGACTACATCGTATTTTTGTTTAGCTTTTAGTTCTAAAAGATCACCCAGTTTAAAGCTGAGTTTGCCTGACTTGTAATGCTTTCGAGCATAGCTTAATGCTTCTTTAGAGATATCAACGCCATCAACTTTTTCAGCTCCAGCGGCCAACATCATGTTACTGCCGTATCCAGTACCGCAAGCAATATCCAGTACTTTCTTATTTTTGACAAAAGCTTGTGCGAATTTGTAACGCTCAAGGTGTTCTTTCTCAATACGGGGAGAAGATACTGAGGGAATATAGTACTCGCCGGTAAATTTCATTAGCCAATTGTATCTCAGGAGAGAAGCTGATTGCCAGTAGGAGTATCAATAGGTATCAGTGCGTACTGGATTTGATAATGATAGAAAAGGTCTTGTGTACTATATAATCAGCCTATGAGTGAGGTATCAGTTTTAATAATTGGTGGAGCAGGCTTTATTGGTTCGAAGCTTTCGCAAGAGCTAAAAAAAAACTACAGTGTAACTATCCTTAGTCGCAAGCCGGTATCAATGGAAGGTGTTCGGACCATAGTGGGTGATTATTCACAACAAGACACACACTCCTTGTTGACTGGATTTGATGTGGTAATTCACTTGGCTTGGTCAAGCACACCAACTATGGGATTAGCTTATAGTCAAGAGAAGGCAGCCAATATCCTTCCTTCACAAGCTCTGATTGAAGCAGCCAAAAAAAGTGGCGTTGGGCATTTTATTTTTCTCTCGTCAGCCGGTGCCGTAGCTGGTGAAATAGGTGCAACACTTGAAGATGAGAGTCTTGCTAAGCCTCATAGTAGTTATGGTAAAGCAAAGTTTGAGGTGGAGAGATTTTTAGAAAAGAGTGTAACTAAAAATTTTCGAGCCACAGTTCTAAGAGTTTCCAACGTATTAGACAGTGGTCAAACCTTCAAAAGAAAACAAGGTCTGGTCCCAGCACTATTGCTTGCAGCCAAGAAAAAAGATGTCTTTACTCTGTATGGAGATGCTGAAAAAGACTATGTACTACTTGATGATTTAGTTAAAGTTTTTCCTCTGATACTAAACAATCCAGTTTCTTTTAAGCGTTATGTCGTCGGGTCTGGCTTTGCCTATAAGACTAGCCAAATTGTAGATAAGCTTTGCCAGAAACTAGACTTATCCATCAAGATTGTTAAAAAACCTGCACTCACAACTGACTCAAAAAAAGTTATCATTAACCCTAGTGGGCTTATTAACCTAGGTTGGCACCCTAAGGATCCACTAAAAGAAATAGTAGACGAACTGTATACAACATATCAGAAAGCAAACTAAGACAAATAGTCTTTGTTCTTACGTTAATTAATTATTACTATAATGTCTTTTAATACTCCAACTATTGATACTCATATTGCTTCAATTTTCGATAAGCTTGAAAAAAATTCTCTGGTTTTGGATTTGGGTACATCAAAACGGTTTGCAAAAGAGATAGCCAGTTATCAATCAATTTTAGAAAAAAATAATTATTATGCTTTAGGCTATCAACCCGAAAAATTATTTGGTCAAGATAGTTGCGATTTGAGTGGAGATATTCTCCAATTACCGTTTAAGACTAGTATTGCGGATCTAGTGATTTGTATTGAGGTTATTGAACATGTTAAGAATCCTTTTGAAGCTATAGCTGAGATTTATCGGGTTACCAAACCAGGTGGTGTGGTTATCCTAACTACACCATTTTTAACTGCTTATCATGGCAAAGGAACAGACACCTCAGATTTTTCTCATGCTTCATATCCTGATTTTTGGCGATTTACTTTTCAAGGATTAGAAACTCTTTTTGCAGATTTTAGTACAGTTGAAGTTATCCCTTTCTCAAACACCTACCAGTATTTATATAGAGTTATAACTCATTCCTTAGGACTTAAAATTTTATGTAATCCTCTAGTACTTAACCTTTTAGAAAAAGTACAAAAGCTAGAAGTTGGCGTTACAACTCACAGACATTTAGTCATTGCCAAGAAATAATTATGAGTAAGAATTACACTTATGTATTAAGTTTTCGATTTCCCAGCTCCAAAGCTCATAGTATATATGTAGCCCAGTCCTGTGAAGCTGCTCGAAAAAATGGTTTGCAAACGACTTTAGTTGTTCCAAAGTTTGCAAATTTGCCCAAAACAGATAATACTTTTTGGAAAGACCAACTTATACCGAAACCTATAAACATTATTCGACTATTAGGATTTGATCCAGCGGGTACAGCCTTTATTCATCGTCTTTTAACTAAGCGATTTGTGTATCAAATCTCAACGCTCTTCTTTTCACTTCAGGCCGTGGTTTGGCTTCTGTACAAAAGACCGACAGTAGTACAAACAGGTAATCCTGAATTAGTCTTACTTCTTAATCTAGTACATTTGATCTATAAACCTAGTATAGTTTTGGATTTTCATATTGATCCTCCCCGCTGGATAAACTCAAGTACCACTAAAAATTTAGACCTTGTTGTAGTCAACGCACAATCTTTTAAAGATCAGCTAGTCAAACAAAGAGTGGATAGTTCAAAGATTGAAGTCATGCCTAATGGGGTCAATATCCAGGGATACCAAAAGGTTAAGACAGATTCGCTGTTAGATAAACTAAACATTTCTCGTAGTAGTTTTGTTGTTAGCTATATCGGTCGTTTCGAGACAATGCAAAAAGAAAAAGGTATATATAAAATGTTGGATGCACTTGCAATCTTGGTTAAAACTCATCCTCAAAAAGATATTATTGGCTTAATTGTCGGAGGTCCAAAAAAATATATAAAGCTCTACAAAAAGTATGCTCAGAAGATAGGGTTGAGTGAAACCTATCTCCGGTTTGTAGATCAAGTTCCTTATAATCAAGTACCAAGGTATATATCTATTAGTTCCGTTGGTTGGTTAGTCTACCCCAGGGTACCACATTTTATAGACAATATGTCTCCGATGAAGTTGATGGAATACTCAGCGGCGGGAAAGTCCCTCATCTGCTCTGATTTTCCTTCACTTAAGAATATGATTAGCAATGATCTAGTAAGTTTCGTGAATCCCGATTCTTCTAAAGAACAAGTCGTCGCGCTCGAAACGTATTTACTAAAGAAAGATACGAAGGGGGCTGACCGACAGTCTTTTGCAAATCAGTGGACTTGGGAAAAACGCCAGCAGAAGATTTTTGAGAAAGTCGGTATTATATGAAGTTAGTCGCCATGCTTCGGATAAAGAATCAAATACAAACGATTGACGAATGCTTGAGTCGATTATCAGATTTAGTTGACGAAATTGTGATTGTAGACAATGGTTCTACAGATGGAACTTTAGACGTCTATAAAAAATTTCCAAAAATAGTTTCAGTTGAGAAAACAATAGGCTTCGATGAAGGACGAGACAAAATCCTAGCGCATAAGCTTGCAAAAAAAAGAAACCCTGACTGGATTCTGTGGATCGATGGTGACGAAGTCTTTGAGAAAAGTTTAACTCGTAAACACCTAGACGAATATATGCGAAAAACAAAAGTAGATGTGGTTTGGTTCAGATTGTTTCACTTTTGGAAGAGCAAAAAGAGGTTTCGCATTGACGGCAAATGGTTATTCTACACATCCCAGCCACAGCGGGTGTTGTGGCGCAACGTTCCTGAAGCCTACTTTAAGAATATCAAATTCCACAACGGTGCCATTCTTGGACTAAAAGGCAAACAACAAATCAGTACTTATAGACTGAAACATTTTGGTTACCTAAATTCCCTGCAACTTAAACAAAAATTTCAGACATACGATAAACTAAGAGCAGATCCCATGGCTAAAAAAACAATGTCACATAATGATGAGGGGCTCAGAACAATTCCCTTTATAGAATTCACAAAATTGACTTGGTTGGAGCGTACACTCACTGATTTATGTTTGCGACTTTATAGCTTACTCAGATCGCTTCATCAGGCTATTTGACTTAGTATCGAGTCAGACAGCTAGCTAGCGTTTCCAAATCAGACTCAGTTAACTCAGGATAATTTCCAAAATAAAACCCATTCTCATGGATAAAATCTGTATTAGGCAGTTTCCTGGTGTCATTCACGTATTTTTTATAAAAAGGTTGGTGTTGTATATTGCCGGCGATCATTGGTCTGATTTCTACTCCAGCTCCAGCACACTGTGATAGATATTTTTCTTTAAGCTGTGGGGTTTTGCAAATGACTGGGAAACAAAAACTTGAGAACTTGGAAACATGTTTTCTATTGAGCAAAATTAAGTCAGGATTCTTCTTGACATATTTTTCCAGTAGCAAATGATGCTGTGCTCTTTGCTTGATGTTATCCTCCAAAAATTGAAGCTGAAACAGTCCTAGAAATCCAGTAATTTCAGTTGGTCTTAAGTTAAAGCCCAAATCATAAAAGGTGTATTTAGCTTGAAACTCAGAATTAATTTTAAATTTGTTGCGCCATTTTTTTTGTTGAGTCGCAGTCAGGTTTCGATCCCACCCATTAGCTCTTACAATTCTGAGCATCTCTGCCAGCTCTGTATCGAAAGTAGCGACCATACCGCCTTCAATTGTCGACATGTGGTGCGCGACAAAAAAAGAGAAACTTGAAGCCAGTCCAAAATTACCTGTTTTGCCTGAGGCGAGTTCTGTTCCGAGAGACTCACAGTTATCTTCAAGAAGAAGAATATTATTCCTTTTACAGAGAGCTTTAATTTTATTAAGATCACCAGCAAAACCGAGCACGTTAGTTAAAAAGAATGCGTCTAAATCTTCTTTGGCTAAAGTGTCCAGAAGGTTGTCAGCCATTGTATTTAGTGTTTCTTTGTTTATATCTACCGCTACTGGTTGCATGCCCAACTGGATGATGGGCATGACGTTTGTGGACCAAGTTAAAGCAGTAAATCCAACTTTAGCACCATCTTTGAGGCGGCCAAGGTTTTTGAGTGCCTGTAACATGGCCAAGTTGGCGCTACCACCACTGTTGAAGAGTACAGCTTCTTTTGTTCCTTGAAACTGTGCAAAGGCTTTTTCAAATTCAAGACATTTGCCATCCATGCTCAGCCTGTCAGAGGAGAGAATAAATTCACTCAAGGCTTTTTTTGTAGCCTGCTCATTCAAAAAAGCATTTTTCATTAAGGGAATCAATTTTTCTCCTTGATAGAATTTTGAGATTTCTTATATTCTTCTATGACTCTTGAAATACCACTTTTAAGTGAAGTTGTACTTGTGTATCCCAACTGGTTTAGTTTTGTCACATCGAGACACTTTCTTGGCATACCGTCAGGTTTATTTGTATCCCAAACTATATTCCCAGTGTACCCAACCAGCCCGCATATTAGTTTAGCCAAGTCTTTGATTGAAATATCTAAGCCCGTACCAACATTTATATGCTTGGGATCATCATAGTTATTCAGCAAAAAGCTCACCGCCTCGGCTAAATCTTCAACGAACATAAATTCTCTTTTGGCGCTACCGGTGCCCCACATGGTTACTTCTGGCACTTTTGACAAGTGAGCATCAACAAATTTTTTAACCAAGGCTGAGATCACATGTGAATGTTTGGGATCAAAGTTGTCATTTGGGCCATAGAGGTTGCATGGCATAAGACTAATGCCGTCAAATCCATATTGCGAAGAATAGTATTCAATTAGTTTGAGGCCAGCAATTTTTGCTATAGCGTAACCTTCATTGGTAGGTTCTAGCGGCCCGGTTAGTAAGTACTCTTCTTTCATCGGTTGTGGACATTCGCGCGGGTAAATACATGAACTCCCCAGAAATACAAACTTATCAACTCCATTTAAGTAGGAATGATGAATCACGTTATTTTGAATACTTAAGTTTTCGTAGAGGAACTCCGCTGGCTGATCGATATTGGCCTGAATACCCCCAACTCTGGCAGCAGCCAAAATAACTATATCCGGCTTTTCTTGCCTAAAAAATTGGCCTACTTGGTTATAGTTCAGAAGATCTAACTCCTGATGGGTTTTACCGATCAATTCAGTGTAACCATGACGTTGCAAATTCTGCCAAATTGCAGATCCGACCATACCGTTGTGGCCGGCTATATAGATTTTGGCATGTTTATTTATCATATCCAGGCAAAAGTTTCTTCAATTTTCTATGCGATTCTTAATCTTACTGTATACCACAATCATCATTGCAAATCAGCCTTACGTATTAACTTATACCCAGTGAGAGGACATAATTTTTGAAAAAAGATTTAAACATTCCAAAAGCCTACTTAACTATCTCCAAAGGTTTGTTGCCCCAGTCTGCAGCTAATTGGCTAAAACTACTTTTCCAACTTCCGTAAATCTTCTCACATTGAGATAGCAACAAAATTTCAATTAATGAAACTTTGTTGTCTGTTGGCCTCCTCCAACCAAAAATTCTAGACAGTGGCTGTCCATATCTTGATTTGGGAACGATTTTGTATATAAGTATATTTTCAAACGAATCTAAGAAAAATTTTTGAGTATCATTTGAGTCAGTTGCCAAAAAAATCTGTTTGTGTTTATTTTTTTTGTGTATTTTCTTCAGGATATGAACAAACTTTTCGTCAGTTGAAACTTTTGTTGACTCAACCCGGTCTGTCCTTCGAATATGAAATCCAATACTTTCTGATAACTTGTGTTCTGATCCAAAGTCGTTTGCTGCTTGCCAAATATGTTCTGCGGGCAGCAGAGATTGTAAACTCTTCCGATATTTTGCTTTAAATTCACTGATAAATGTTGGTTCAAACTTGACTAAAGTATTTACGGCTACTGTCTTTTCTAGAATATTTGCCAAAGCATCAACTTTAAAGGCCTCTTTAGAATATACGTCTGAACTATCATTGCCTCTACCAGCAAATTGAGCATCTTTGCTAATACCGTAATTGATAGAAAAAGAATAGTCTGGTTTAGATTGAGATAAAGCAAAGTCATTAACTATCAGCTCATCCAGCGGTTCAGTGCGTTCCATTTTAGAAATAGTCCAGTCTATTTCTAACTTTCTACCAGTAGCTTGTGCAATAGTGTTGTATATACCAATTGTTCGCAATCGGTTACCAAGACCTCCGGCGGTTTTTACAATCAGTTTTTTTTGATATCTCTGGAGAAATTGGTTGATCAAAAGAGTATCTTTAACATCTTTGTATCTTCTGTTTTTAGACTTATCAAGCCGATGTAGTTTGATCTCTCTGACAAGATCTAGAGCCATTATTTTCCAACCGCGGTAGTAAAAGTATTTTTCTGAGTCGTCTACTAAATCTTTGATATTGTACTTTAGCTGAGGGGTGTGCTTGATGATATCTGAAAAAATGTTGTTATGGCAGACAATATCTTTTGTGATTTTGCCTTTATCTGTTTTGGCCAAAAAATCTAAGTCGTGGACGTCTCTAATGCCGTAAGCAGCTAGAGCAGCACCGTTGTTTAGGACTACTGTTCTTTTTAATTCTGGCCTTTGTTCCTCAAATTCATTTAAAAACCTATCAAAATTTACATATGATTTTGGTTTGGCCCAACGCAACCAGTGCAAAGTGTTTTTGTTCAACAGCAGTTGTTTGTGTTTGGTGATTTCTTTCTCGAGCTCGTTGTTATCGATAGCACACTCGCATGGTTCACCTAGATGTTTTGCACAGTCTGGATCAGATAAATGAAACATTTCCTTAGTAATTCCAAAAGTTTGTCTTACTAGTTTTTTTATTTGTTTTGGATGAATACTGTCTTCTAAACCAAATTCAAATACAATCATTTTTTGATTACGTGTATTAGCCGAATAACGGTGATTAACTTCCCGGTTTAGGTGTTTCTCCCACCATTGTTTGTCTAGGTGTATTTCTTGCAACAAGTTACCAATCATTGGTTTATCAACCGCAATTGTGTCCAACTGTCTAACTGATCCGTGATTACTGAGAAAGTTAATGATTTTTTTATCCAAACCAAAGTCAAAAGCTCTCGGCCAAATTACACCAATAAGTTTGTTAGTTCTTTTTTGTCGAGGCCTCATCTTAAGTTTTTTCTTTGTTAGCAAGGTATCCAACTGGGTCATCAGGTTATATTCGTTCAGTATCAAATCTCTAGCTTTACTAATAGCTTGGTAATCAATTTTCCGTTCGAGTTCATATTTGATTATATCTATATCTGGATTTGTTATATCTACCCAAATATAACTTTCTTTTGGAAAAAAATCAGCAATATTTTCACAACCCCAATATAGAGGCTTACTCCATAGTAGCAGAGAATCCAGGATCTTCTCTGTAAAATAGTTGCGGTGACTGGAGTTTTCAATCGCTAAGTGAAACGAATAGGGCAAAATGCCATCTGATTTATCTTCCAGTTCACCGTGGTGATTTGTAAATTTTCTAGGACTAACTCTTCCATAAACATCAATATCAATCTTTGATTTTTCAAACTGCTTAGTCAGCTCCAAACGTTTTTTTTGCCCATACGTTTTTTGTTTATTACTAACTATGGTTGAAATAAGTCTAGTTTTTTTTGGTTGTTTTAGTTTTATAAGTTCATCATAAGACTTCTTAATCATCCAAGTTGAAAGATGAAATAACCTATCATATGTACCTTGGTAAAAAAGTCGACCCTGTGGAATAGTTACAGGTTTTATTTCGCTGGGTTCTCTCTGCAAGTAAATAAAAGGTAACTTACTTTCCAATAAAAGTTCTTGATTTCTCTCAGATATGTCGTCAAGAACAACGGCGTAGTCAGCCTTTTTAGGATCTTGAATTAGTTGAATAGATTTCCATTTGCCTGAGTATTTTGGTGTTTGAGTTAGATATCGATTAAACAGACGGTTGTTGTCTCCTACACCCAACAAAATAATACTTTTCATACTTTTATTTTAGTGTTTACTAGATACATATAAAGATTAGGATTGGAGACTTCTTCTACATTTGTGATTTCTGTAAGTTGAGATTTGTTGATTTGAAATACTTTTTTTCCATTATGTTCGTGTAACCTGCGCTTATTTCTAAAATGTTTAGCCAGTTGATAGGTGAGTCCTTCATGCCTAGAAACGTTTTCAATCGAGTTATTATTAAACACAAAATGAGCTGAGCGCAATAAGTCATTTGAGTCATCTGTTATATGAACACTATGTTTATCTTTACCAAAATAACTACGTAACCTTTTTTTTAGTTCTAACATCTTTTTCACTGACTCTGCTTCAACAAGATAACACATAAATGGCTCCATATTAGGAAAACAAAAATCTACCTTTGCCTGAGCACCCTGATGTTTATTTTCCCAAGTTCCTAACCAAGGTTCGCCTAAATAGAATAAACTTACTAACCAGTTTGCAGAATTGTTGTTGAGCGTAATTGGCTTGGAGTAGACGATTTGTGCAAACTCGGAAATATACTTTGTAGCAGATTCAGTTTTGTCATCAGCCTGAGGGAAAACACAAACGAGAAATAAATTATCTCTTTTATAATAGAGATACTCCAGAGCAATAGCGTCAAAATAATTCCTGTCAATGTCAATCTTTTTTTTCATGGCTTGTGAAACAAAAAAATCCCACGAACAATCTAACTGACCAAATCTATTTGCCTTGTTTTCCGATTGATAGGGTAGATCATAATAAATAGCACAAGCCACCCGATGGGCGCCATTTAACAGTTGGCTTTGGTTATTGACCCAAATTTTTGAAATTTTTGGATCAAAACCATCTATTTGCAGCGATTCAATTAAGCTATTAAAAGTAGCAACAAAGTGTTGTTTTGTTTTTTTTTGTTTTTCGTTTGAGTGAGTATTTTTTTCGAAAAAACTATTAAAAATTTCTAGGTGGTGTAGGTAAGCGGCTTTAGCAAAGGAACTAGTTTTACCTCTAGAATAGTGTTTGAGATACAGTAGTTTAGCTGCTATATCAAATCGTTGAGGTGTGAGGAGAGATAATGCACCTGGTTGTTTTTTTTGTGGGCTGAAAAAAGAAAACATTTGATTCTTCCAATGACGAATAGTCACATTTATTATACTTTCATAGTGAATTAAAGTAGATACCTATCTCGCAGGTAAACTTAACTTGTAATTTTTATTATTTCCTTAAGTACTGGTTGAAATTGTTTGCGATATTCAAGCTTAGATTTATAAAAAGAGCCAACTTGTTTTGAAAAATTCTGATATTTGGTCTCGATCTTTTTAAGAGTACTCAAAATTTCGCCAGTGTCTTTAATGGCAAAACCAAGACCATTGTTGGTGATAAATTCGTTATATTTATAAACATAACTGGGAGCAATAACTGGTTTTCCACGAGATAAATACATTTGCAATTTTCCCGAGGACCAACCAAGCCAATAGGAGTTACGGTTACTTCTTGATGATTTTTGACGCCAGACCAAACCAAGTTGGCTTGATCGAACTAGCAAGTCATAGTCCTTTAGATTCAAATTCTTTTTGTTAATGAAAAGTTTTTTTGAATTAATCAGTTTTTTAAATCTACTTTCAACTTCTTCTAAATAACCATCACGACTATATACACTCAAAATCATGACATACTCATCTGGAAGGTTTTCCGCTAGTTCCACCAAAGACAGATCAAAACCTCGTTCAAATCCTCCCGTGTAGAGTAGTATTTTTTTAGATGATGGGATACCAAAGGTTTTGTGTGCCCATTTTGAAGGTTTTGAATTAAACCCAAGATAACTATTTGGAACCAAAAAAGTCTTCTTTGGTAAGAATGGCATTTCATCATGTAAATCAATTGCTCGATATTTGTCTTGAACAATCGAAAAGGTTACCAACCTAGCACCTTCTTTTTCAAGATATCGCCAAGATTCTGTAAATAATTGGGCCTTTTTTAGAGTATTAGCTTGATATTGAATGTAGTTTAATAATTTATTAGTGTCTTTAAAACTGACAGTACTAGAAATTAGTTTATTTAGAAAATAAAAGCCTTTTTTTGCTGGAGAACTGAGTGCCTCTGAGAATTTGTCAGGTAAATCATGGTAAATAATTTCATGTGAGTGATAAATAGTTGGCAGTTTAACTTGATGTCTCATGTCTAACTGGGCTGTTACCACCAACCCTTCAAAGAAATATGCAATTGCCAACTCATATTTTTCTTTAAGGACAGCCTTAACAGTCTCTTGAATATACTGGGTACTCTGATAAGAACTTACGACATGGATTTTTGTTTTGGGAAAAGAAAGTTTAGTTTTCATACTTTCTGGAACAAAAACATCAACTTCAAAACCCGCTTCGGACAACAACTGCATTGTATTAACAATTGATGGATAGGTGTTTAAATCGCGGGATTCGAATACAAATAGGGCGATCTTCATAGCTTTCTAAGAATAACACTCATGTTCCAGTTTTTGAGGTTTGGTTTGCCAGTGAGAGAGAGAAATGGATGCATCGCAATTAGTTCTAAACCGGCTTGCTTAATATAGTAAGCCAATTCTTGATAAAAGAAAAAGCGCATCAAGTGAGACTCTTTGTTGACTGATCTTTTTCCCAAATTATTGGTGTGAGTGGTATGAAAGTTAACCTCAACAGTCTGGCTAATTACATCAAGCACTGGTTTAGTTTGACGGGTAATTTTTCCATTCTTAGTTTCAACTGACTTAGTCACCTCTTTGGGCGGATCTAGAATCACTGCTGGGCCAAACCATAGGTCAAAGACACCAATACTTTGAGATTTAAGGTGCTTTGCAAATGTTTGTAGTGCAGAGGCCATCATCTGATTAGTCGTCATGTAGCCCATGACTGCAAACATAGATATTACTGCATCAAATTTTTGATCTAGGTTCAGTTGGGTAATATCTCCTTGCACAAGTTTGAGCTGGGAGCCATATTTATTTAATTTTTTCTTTGCAATCTTGAGCATATCTGCTGACATGTCTACGCCCGTGATCTGATAACCGCGTTCAAGTAAGATGGCGTCGTGATTGCCAGTACCACAGCCGAGATTGAGAATTGTTTGAACTTTTTTGTTGGGAGTATATTTGGCAAAGACTGCTTCTAAATAATCACATTCCGCCAGATAATCCTTATTTTCATACAGATCATCATAAAACTGAGCATAGTCTTCAAAAACTTTCATTGGCCTCCTATTATTCTTCTTTAACTCCGACTTTAGCATAGAGCGTTGGACTATTAATAGTCTTGACGGTTGTGTAGTTGTCATCAAAGAAATCCATCCACTCTGGGAAAGATTCTAAACCTTCACTAGACCAAGACATGATTGCGATAGTTGTCGCCTGAGAATCTAAGAAGTCTGATTCAAGTTGTTCAGGAATACTAGATGTTTTTCCATAATTCCAAAAAGTTCCCCAGCCCATAGATTTTCCCTTTGCTAGTAGCTGTGGATGTCTAATAGTCAAAATTGGAATCAAAGAATCAGTGTATAAATAGAGATCAATTGGTTCGTTTTGAATAGTTTCAAAGGCATGTGCCGATTGATTCTTAATTCGTTGTACTTGCGCAAATCTTCTTACATTGGTTCTGATACCCAAGCCAAGTAGTGTTGCACTTGTAAAGAATACTAGGAGAATTATTCCTTTTCTAGTTAGTTTTGTGTTGCTTACTTTCTTCAGTTTGTTTTGGGAAAAAATTCCAAGGTGAAAAGCTACACCACCCAGGCAAATTGCTAAAATTACCGACCAATAAAGCGTATATCTTCCTGTACCCAGTGGATATTTCCCGACGATTGCTCCAAAGACATTTCCAAAATACATAAATACAAGAACCGACAGTAAGAATTGGAGAGATGTGTCTTTCCTGAGTTTTTGTAACGTCATCCAAGAAAAAAATATCGCTCCTGCCGTCAACCACCAGGGAAAAGGAGAAAAAACATCTGAGAGTTGTTTGGTAGAGCGAGTCCAAACGAAAGTACCTACATTGGTAAGTGAATCTGAGTACTCAGAGGTAGGGAAAAAATAGCCGTCCATATCGGGCCTTTTACCCTCACCAAGATTTATAAATGGCTTAATACTATCTACGATAAAAGGTACTGCCAGTATAATTAAGACTGGTGCAATCAGCCTGCCAAGAGACTTGAAATTCTTTCTCAGTTGAAGGTGTTTTGGCTTAAAGTAAAAGACAAGTAAATAACTTGAGAGTATGGCAAGGATTGGTAATGCCATAAACAAATTGGTAAAAAATCCTATAACTGGAGCAGATATTGTCAGTAGCAAAATAAATCTACTATTGAAAGATTTTTTCTGCAGGAGAAAATAACCTATTAGGATAGTGGTAATAACTAAAGAGGCCGAGTAAGTTACAAGGGTATATTGTCCAGACCAAATGCTAAAGTTGTTGTATAAAAGGAAAATACTTGTGGCAAAAGTACTCCAGGGTGATGGCCAGATTTTGTGCGTAAGCCATACTGCCAAGAGAAAAGAAGCTGATGTAAAGATTGTTGGCCAGATCATGTAGGCAATCATATGATTACCTAGTATTCGATACATAATCCAATAAACGCTAGTGTGTGGGAGCATGGCATCACTTTTCAAGACATAGTCCCAAAATGGCAGATGAACCTTCATCATCTGAGCATACTCGTCATAGGCCACACCATAGTTGTCTACAAACAGCAGAATAAATCTTGACCACATCCCTATAAAAAGTACTACAACTGTAGGAAGATACAGAATTGAGGTCTCGAGAGATCTACTTTTATTTGCTAGCAATCTTATGAAGTGCATCGATTATCCTATCCTGGTCAGATTTTTGGAGGCCTGAGCCTGAAGGTAAGTATAAGCCGGTTTCTGATAACTTGTCGGTGACAGGAAATTTTTGATTAGTTGAAGTCGTTATTTTTTTAAGTAGTGGTTGTCTATGAAGAGGGTAGAAGACTTTTCTAGTCCCTATCCCTTTTTCCTGTAGTTTTTCCATAAGTTGATCTCGATTCATACCAAACTTTTTTTCGTCTACATAGACTGTGTACATCCAGTAGACGTTTTGGGCATAGTCTTTTTCTATTGGGAGTTGGAGTCCCTCAATATCAGACAAGCCTTGGTTATATCTTTTGGCATTATCTCTTCGGGCTGATATAAAGCGATCAATGTTCTCTAGTTGGGCGACTCCCAAAGCTGCTTGGATGTTAGTCAGGCGGTAGTTGTAGCCGATATCTTGGTGCTGATAGTTACGAGGGCCATCGACAGGAAAGCAGAGGTTTTTGTAGTATCTAGACTGTTTAGCAAGTTTGTCTAAATTGGTTATTACCATGCCACCTTCCCCGGTGGTTATAAGTTTATTGCCGTAAAAGCTAAAGCAGGCTATATCGGAAAGATTGCCTACTTTCTTTCCCTTGTAGGTAGCGCCATGAGCTTCGGCGGCATCTTCTATTGTGAAGAGTTTGTGTTTTTTTGCTATCTTTATAATTGGGTCCATGTCGCAGGGATGTCCGAACAAATGGACTACCATTATGGCTTTGGTTTTTGGGGTGATTGATTGTTCGATTAGTTCAGAATCAATGTTTCCTGTGTCTGCTTCTACATCTATAAAAACGGGTATTGCTCCCACGTAGAGAATCGCCAGTAGAGAAGCTACCATGGTGTAGTTGGGAACGATGACTTCGTCGTCCTTTTTGATACCAAGACTAAGCATAGCTAGGTGAAGGGCGGTGGTGCCGTTGGAACAGCTTACCCCATGTGCCACCCCACAGTACTGTGCAAACTCATTTTCGAATCGGTCAACATATGAACCGGCTGAAGATATCCAGTTTGTCTCTAAACAGTCGAGAACGTATTTTTTTTCGTTGCCGATCAGACTTGGTTCACAGACCGGGATGAATTTGGGAGAAGACATGGATTAATTCTCAATTATTAATTATTAACTTTCATCTTCTCAAACACCTCTTTATCTTGATCTCCAAAGTATGGTCCCTGTTTGACTTCGATCATTTCAGTTGGTTCGAGCATTGTAAAGCCATGTCCTCCAGAGGAGATAAAGAGGATGTCGCCAGTTTTAAGAGTTTTGCTGACTATAAATTTTTTTTGTTCGGTATAGAAGTCGACTTTTGTTTTGCCGGATTTTACGTAGATGGTTTCTCGGGTGTAGGTTACGTTTCTGAGGTGTTGTTTGTGGATGTGGGCAGGAATCGTGTGTCCAGTGGGGTGGTTCATGTAGCCGAGTTGTTGGGAGAATTCGTTGGGGGTAAAAAATTCTAAGCCGTCTTTTTTAAACTCGTGGCGGAGGATTATAGCTATCAGCTCATCGCCATCTTCAATTCTCTCGACATGTTGTGTGTGTGTTTTCTTACTAGTCATGGAAGCAATATATCATATTCTAGTGTATTTATACTTCGATCCATGGGAGATCTTTGACTGATGGCCAGCGATTTTTAAGACCTTCTTGGGCTTGGTGATGGGATAAAGCTTGCTTTATAGATACGGGTGAATACCAATCTAATGGTTGATCGTTGCGAACGAAAAAGGCGTTGAATCCGTAGAGGTTTGTACCAACGAAGGTATAGCCTTTTTTCTTGGCTAATTTTATAAAGGCTTTCAGAGAGGCACCCATAAAATCTAAGTGAATATCTGATCTGACAAAGTCATCTTTATACGGTACTGTTAGTGATTTATCTGCTGGAATGTAGTTTGCAAATTCCAGGACAACAACCCTAGGAGAAGCAACAGTGAGGCTTTCCCATAGCCAGTAATCAACGCCATCAACATCTAAAGATAGCAGGTCGATATTTCCAGTAATGCTATTTTTTTTGATCAAGCTGTTTATGTTTTTTTTTGTTATCCAAGCTTTTACTAGTTTTGGAGGGTGGATCCGAGTATCTGGGTGTTCATTAAAAAAAATACGGGAAGCTTCAAGAGATTTTCCTTCTATTAGTAAGCCGGTAAAACCCCAGTTAGAAAGTAAGTTGGTGACATTTGAACCAAAAGGTGTGGCAAAGGCAATATCTAGACAGCGTCTATCACCAAAACCAATTTGAGAAAAGATATAAAGCAAGATACCATCTTCGTTGGTTTGAGAGTATTCACGAAATCCCACACTATCAAAAGACTGCTTATTTAGTTGCCCATAACTCTGAAACAACAACCGTTGTTCCACTTGGTTATTCATCCGTATGGTCATGTCATTCAATTGACGATTAGCTTTCAACTGTTGTCTCCATATATTTTTAAGAACTGTTATTGGATTGTGCATAATAAGTTAGATAGTAATTAGACTCGATACAATTGCAGTCGCTTCCTGCTGCGCAGTTTTTAGACTGTAATTTTTTTCCACCAGTTTATATAAAGATTTCCCCATTTTTTTCCTTTTTTTATCATCCTCCAACAACAAGAGAGTCTTTTTTAGAAATTCAGAAGGCTTGTCAGCTATTAGTAACTGTTTCTCATTTACTTTAATTCCTTCCGCACCCAAGCTAGTAGAAACAACCGCTAATTTATGGGCTCCGGCTTCTAGAATTTTATATCTAGTACCTGATTCGAAAAACAAAGGTACTAAAGCAATACGACTAGCTTGAAAATACTTTGATGTCGATGGAACAGTACCTTTAATAGTTACATTTGGCAACTTCACGTCTTCCAACACCGTATCTGCGTTCTTACCCACAATCAACAATGTAGTTTCTGTACGTTGTGAATATAATTTCTTCCAGACTTTTTCTAAAAACCATCGGACTCCTTTTTCCATTGGACTGTCTTCCCAAAATGAACCTGTAATTATCAAGTCATATTTTTTAAACTTAGTCATAGTTGGGTAATCGGCCAAATCAACGACATTTTTAAATGTTTCTATTTTAGCTGTAGGCTTCTTTACCATCTTTTGGTAAATATCTGCATCGACTTTTGAAACAGCCGTCAATACATCAGTTGTGAGTAGTAATTTTTTCTCTATTTCTAAGGCTTTTGTCGTTTTGTCTTCTATCTTTTTTTTAGCTTGAGTTCCCATAACAAAAGGTAACTTTCTTCTTACATATTCGGACCATACACTATCAGTATCACACACTATCTTGAGATCCTTCCGTCTGGGTTTTAACTTAAAGATAATGGCTGATGCCAAATAGCCATAACCAAACCAAACAATATCTATATCATTTTTTTTAACGTAAGCAAGAATCTCAGTCACAATTTTGTCTTCTTGCGACCTCCCATCAAATCTCTCTCTTAATTTATCAACTAAACGTGGACTTACAGAGCTAGCAAAAGCAAAATGATCTACTTGTTTTGTGTAGTAGTCAGTTGCTTTTACACCACCAATAACTTGCAAAGGTTTAATACTCAGCAAATGTAAATGGCCAATAGTGCTTAGGACCTTAATAGAATTATTTACTCTCAAATTTGGCCCACCTAAACTTGGATATCTTAGTACTGGAGAAACATAAAGAATTTTTGGCTTGATACTTATCATTATTACTTTTCAAATACAAAAATTTTCCGTGTAGAAGGATTAGATTTCATTATTTTACATTTGCTAAAATACTTCAAACCAGCTTTCTCCACCACCTCAATGTTATAGTTTTTGGCTGAAAACTTTTTCTTATTTTTGAAGTATGTTTTTGTATCTTTCATCACTGGATCAGACAAATCAACATACTCAACCACCAGTACTTTTTTAGTCAATTTACTAAAAATTTCAAACACTTGAGTGAAACTTTTTTCTTGACCTATTACCAAGTGATGCATAATAGCCAAAGCTAGAACCATATCAGACTTCAACCGTTTGTTTGTACCAAGATATAAAACTCGCTTTTTATCTCCACTTTTGTTGGCAAGTTTATCTTCTTTTAGGTCCAACACATCCAAGACTAAACTAGTTATCTTTTGATTATCTTTTTGTGTCTTGAACAGATAATTTACACAGGCTTCATCAACATCAGTACCAATAACCTTGTTTGCATACTTACTAGCCAATTCTGAGAACCAGCCGGTGTTAGCTCCAACATCGAGCACACTTGTTGGCTTGTACTTTTTAAGTATCTTGGCTATGTTTTTTTGTTTGGATTTCCATTGGCTGGAATTGTCTAGATCATAATCTTCTGCCTTATTTTTGTAGTATGTTACGTAGCCACTATTTTGACTTTCTACATCACAGTTTTTGATTTGTAGTTGTGTCAAGTAAATAAACAGTTGTATGCCGAAGGGGAGGGCAAGGATTAATGACTTGAAATGTTCATAAAAAATATGTGCTATTTTTGTGAAAGTGATATTAGGGTAGACCTCATAAAGTGTAATGGTCTTGTCTGAAGCGTTGAGGGCGCGGTCCCAGAGTAGTTGGCGAGCTTTGGTTTCTTGGCGCTGTTGCATCAGTAGGAGGGGGTAGAGGAAGAAAGGCCGATACATGCTGGTGTAGTTTTTGTAGAAGTTGGCTTTTTCTATAGAGTAGAGAGTTTTCTGCCAGTTATTAATCCGCAGTAGAGACCAGAATTTTTGCTGGTTGTTTATTTTGTGACTAGTGATGGAAGTGAAATCAAACAGTTTCGGTTGGGAGTTAATGGGAGCCCAGTTCCAGGGATGACTGTCTTTGAGAGTTAGTCCTAGTGGAATGAGATTTTTGAATAGTTGTAGTTGCAACTGAGCGGTTTGTTTGAAAATTACTGTAGGCCATTCGTGAGGGTATATCAAAGGTGCTATTTTTGTCTGGATAAGAATGAGTTTGTATTTTTTTAGTTTACTGGGAATTTCAGTATGAATTTTTGTAGGCGCAACTAGTTGGGACAGTACATCATGGCTACTAATTGTATTCACTAGCTTTTTGTAAAAACCTACATGCTTCTTCACGCCTCTCAAAACCACCACACCGCCGTCATAAACATCAGCATCTTCATCAAAACCTACAGATTTTTTTACACTCTGGTTTGTATTTGTATTATTCATAGTTTTCTTACGTCGAGAGAATGACGTCTTTATTATTTACAATACTAGTGCAAACTTTGTCCAGGATTTTATCTTTACCAGGAAAAATGTTTTTAAGTTTATTACAATCAAAAGTGTTCCAATGTGAGTCTGTACCAAAAAAATCAAGATTAACTTGTCTTTCCAGAAAATATGAATGAGCATATTTCTGGGCAAGTATAATTTTTTCGTTAATAAGCGGTTTGAGTTTTGGGATTTTATTTAAGTTATTGTAATACTCAGCTTCAGACTTAGAATCTATGGTAAAGCCTTTGTTTCCATAGTGACCCTCACCAGCAGTAATAACATTTTTTCCTAAGGAAGTCAGTTCCATTCCTATTGTACCAAAAATTGTGATGCCCACGTCGATTGTCTGTAATATATCCCAAGTGTTAATGTTGTCATCATGCCACCATACTTTTATATGATCTGGCAGAATTGGATATTTTTCCTTGATGAGTTGGCTGGCAGGATATTGACTTCCATCTGTAATTTCTCCTGGGTGGACTCTGATATACCAAGATACCTGATCATTCTTTACCATATGGTCAATAGTTTTTATAAGCCACTCATTTGAATTTGAAAACACTGTCGAAGCCATATCAGTAGAAGAATCCCAGCTTATGTGTGTAAAGATGCAGGCTCTAGGTTTATCGCTTTTGAGATTGAAGTTTTTTAGGGGAGCGTGGGGCATATCAATTGCTGTTGAGTCATCTGCATATCGCTTCTCAAGATAAGCAAAAAGTTTATTCTTTTGGTTTTTTGTTAAAGGTGCTTTTTTTATTTTGTTCCATGAATTATTTGTTATTCTTCTGAGTTGAAGTTTTTCTATTCCTTTAGGAATGGTAAAGAAGTAATGTCCTTTTTCATGACCACTACACCAACATACAATAGTCTTCTTTTTCTTCTTAGCTATTTTGGTTATAGGAGCGTAGTCGCAATAAACTCCATGAGAAGTGATGACTGTATCCGGTTGAATTGATTCTAGAGCATTCGCTGCTACTCTAGTATTTACTAAGGATGCATAAAAAAATTTTCTCAACACCTCTTCGTATTTTAGCAGGTCGTTAAGTTCTATAATAAAGCCTTTATAGTAGCGAATAGCAGAACTAGCTGCAATTTGCCCGACATTTATACCTTCATATTTGTAGTCTAGAATTCTATCTTTTGGTACATTTCTGGCAATTAAATCTATATCCATTAATTCTTTTGCAGAAATAAAGATCCTGCTGGTTGAAAAATCCTGCTTGTAGAGCTTAGCTAGATTAAAAATCTTTTTAGCTACAGATTTTTCTGTTGATGCCCACTGGTTCAAGGGTAAATTTTCTTGTACTGATCTAGACATACTAGCTGAGGCAGTCCCATCTTCTAGTATTATTTGGCAATCATGACCTCTTGCTTTCAAAGCTGTAAGTAGTAGTAGATTTCTTTCAAATATGCTATGAAATCCGCCTGTATCCCAAAAAAGGACTTTCAAACCAGCGTTAGTAGATATGTCAGAAAGTTGCTCCTGCAGATTAGCAAAGCAATGTTTTTGTTTTTTAAGACCTAAAATTGAATGGGCTATACTTTGGAGCATATGTATAATTTGGAGTAACTTGCTGTTTTTTGATCGAAGAAACTATTGTCTTTTATCTCAGTTTTGAATCCATTACTAGGAACAAGGAGCTGATTGTAATCATGAACATTATAACCTTTTTCTTAGGAGAAATTCAGGATATTAAAGAAAGACCAGAAAAATCTCCTTCCGTAAAGATAATCGTTTACTTAATCTATTAATTTGAATGTTTGTTTCAAAGATATCACTGAAGCTTCCAGTATCCCAAATCAGGACTTTCAAGTTTTTACTTAGTTCAACTTTTGAAACTAATTGCTGAATGTTTCTAAAGGGATTAGATTCTTTTTTTAAAATTGAAGTTAGGTTGAGGAGCATACGAAGAAAGTGGGATTGGTAATTTCATCGTGGGCTGACAAGGAGTTATCAATTGTTATTATCGAAAAATTAAGGGCTTTTAAAGCTGATAGATAATCATTGATGGGGTAACCTTTTTCTTTTTGAAATCTGAGTTTATTCATAAAATCATACTTACTGTAGTCAGCTTCAATAAAGATTAAATTTTGAGCCAATGATTGAATTTCTCGTAGTGCTTGGTAAAGTTGCACTGTAGTGAGACACATTAAACAGCCATGAGTTAGTATTAGATCGAATTGTTTACCATAATAATTACTTAGTTGTGTAACATCTGCTACTTTAATGTTTTTCGAGGATACAGTTCCTTTCAAGTATTTTTTTGCTTGGCTTACCAAGTTGGGAGCAAAGTCACAGCCGTAAATATCCAAGTGGGGTAGCCTTTGATGGATTTTTTTTAAAGTGTATCCAAAGCCACACCCAATTTCTAGCACTGATTTGGGGTTAAGCTCATCTATATAAGAACATATTTTGTCATACTTTAAACTTTCTTTTTCAACTACACTTTCAGGCTTGTTCAAGTACGTGTCCAACATTAGTTCAGTACTGGATAACCAGTAAGATTTTTTGTTAATTCTTCTATTATGACTAGGAGTAATCTTCCCAGTTGTCATAAATTCCATTAATAAAGCCAAATCAGAAAATGATGATGTTAACTTCACGGTTATTCCAAGTTGATTTCTACTAATTTCCAGTTAAGTAAGAAAATCCCATTTATCTCTATATATTTCCCATCTACTATTTCTTCTGTATAGGTATGCATAGTGTCAGGATTACTTTTATTTAATGGATGACTTATACTCATCTCCCAGCTTTTCACTGATTTTGCTCCACTTGATAGACAAAATTTTTCGAACTGAGGATAAGAGTAAATATTAAGTATAGCAAAATTTTCTGCTCTTGATTCTTGAGGGCTCAGATTTATCTTTGAAAGAAACTCAAGATTTCCATCATAAAAAGGACACGTGATATAAACCTTTTTTTTTGTAACAGAGAACAAAACTTTAATTATCTCTTTATAGTCTGGTAATACATAGATTGTTTTATAACAAATAGAGTAGTCAAAGTGTTTTGGATAATCATTTGCTATTGTAAATATATCTTTACACTCAAAAGTTACATTACTTTGGTTTTTAAAGTTCTCTTTAGCCAGCTGTATCAACTCTTCGACATAGTCTACTCCATGTAGACTAATTTTAGGAAACCTTTTAATAAGAAAATGAACAAATCGACCATAGCCACAGCAAGCGTCAAGTACTAAGTCATTTTCACTAATTTGTTTTGCTAATGCGTCAAACAAATAATCCATTTGTTCTTCCTTTCTGAAAGTACAGAAAGAAGCAGCATCTTTTTTGAGCTGAGATTTAATCTGGACACGATAGTTATTATTTTTGGCTGTCATTAAGTTCTTTTCGGTTTTCCCAGACTTTAATAAAGGCATTAGCTACATCAGTTAAATCTTGATTACTAAATGATGGAGAAAATAGTTCATGAACGATCATTTCATTATCACACAACTGTTCTGTGATTGGACAAAGACCTTTTTTGTATGAATACTTCTTCTTATTTAAACTCCACGGTTGGTCACCAAAAAGGATCTTTTTTTGGAATAATGGAAGCATATATAAAGGTTTAGAATAAGCCGTAGTTACTTTTACTCCTTCTGACTCTCTATTATTAATAGGTGAAAGCTCTGCTTGGACAGCTTTCAAAAACAAGTCTCTAGTTACTCCATCTTGTTCTTTGAATAATAGAGGTTGAACATAATAGACGTGGGTAGCATTAGCTCTTGTTTTGCCAATTTTTATGCAAGGCAACTTTGCTAGTTTCTTATTTAGTTTTACTACATTATCTTGTCTCTCTTTAATAAATTTTGGCAACTTTTTCAGCTGCTCTCTTCCTATTGCTGCTTCAATTTCAGTCATCCTAAAATTAAATCCAACCATATTAATAAGATCTTCATCCCTTAAGGGTGATATGACTGCTTCAGCGTGATTTCTTATTAGTCGAACTTTTTCAGCCAAGTGATCATTATTAGTAACAACTATGCCGCCTTCTCCAGTGTGTATATGCTTATGGTAGTTTAATGAAAAAATACCGATATCTCCTAATGTTCCTGCAAATTTTCCATCATATGTCGCTCCTGGTGCTTGAGCTGCATCTTCAATAACAGTCAAGTGATGTTTTTTTGCTAGAAAATTTATTTTGTCTACATCATAGGGTTGACCAAAAATATCGACAACAATTATTGCTTTGGTTCTTTTTGATATTTTTTTCTCGACTGAATTCGCATCTAGGCAGAAATAATCTTTTTCAATATCCGCAAAAATTGGTACTGCCCTATAAAATAGGGGGGCTGTTGCAGATATACTCATAGAGTATGGTGATACTATCACTTCATCCTCTGGGAGAATCCCAATTGCTCCAAGTGAAGCTATTAAACCTGACGTATTAGAATTTACCGATATCGCATGTTTTACTTCAAAAAAATTTGCCCATTCGTTCTCAAAAGCTTTGACTTCAGTACCACCATAAAAATTTTCGTGATTGCTTCCTAAAAACTTCGATAATACTCCGCTTTTGAGAACTTTAGTAACAGCAACTAATTCTTCTTTACCAATAGTATTATGGAATGGAAAATTGTTTTTCCTTACTTTTGGACCTCCATTAATAGCTAGCTTTTTCATAGTATTTCCTTAATTTTTTTTACTGAATTTTGTATACCATGATTATTGATATTAATATGAAGGTTACTTTGGACATAAGAATCTGAAAGAATGTCTTGAATCTTATTATCTAAACTATAAATATCAAGAATACTTTCATGCACCCCAATCTGGGTTAAATAAAATGGGTTATCTTTTTTTAAACCAATCTGAATACTCAAGATGGGTAAATTTTTTAAAGAGGATTCTATTAATAACATAGAAGACATTCCACAAATTACGTTTGCTGAAGAAAGCAAATTCCAGTAATGTATACTTTTATTCTTTTCGATCATAATGTTAGAAGACTGAAATGACTCAATAAGAGTGTCATATTTTTTTGTATTGCATTTAGGGTGAAACTTTATAGTTACTAGAACTCTTTGGTTCTTTACCCTTATCTTGGCTAAACTTCTTAATAAATGGGCAAAAATTGATATTTCATCATAACCCCAAGGATTATTATTGCCATAGGTTTCCTGGAAAGGTTCTGAAACAAAGACGATATGCTTATAATTATTTAATGTCAAGTTTTTTGCAACTTTTTTTTTTGATAAATGCTCGAAATAAGGATTTCCAGTAACACATACTTTAGTGCCACTTATACCAATTTTAACTAGTCTCCGTTTAGTTAATGAGTCTGCCACGAAAATGTAGTTAGGAACAAATTTTAGATCTGATTTCTGATGATGCTTTGATAAATCTTTTAAATTGTACTTTGAAAATCTAAGTTCTAAATTCATCCATTGATCTAGTATTGCTATTGAAGGAATTTTCAACTTCTTTGCACATTCCCAAATTTTTTTTTCAATTTGTTCTGTGGAAGTAGCTGTAAGTATCAAGTTTGGTTTCTCTGTTTCCAACAAGAATGTGATCTTTTTTAACTCTGTTGGTTGTTTTATAGTATTAAAGTTATTTACCTTCAGACCAAATTTAGGAAAATGTTTCAAAGCAAAGTCCTGACCCCAAACTGATAATCGGTAGCGTTCATTTTTTTTAAAAAAAACAATTACCGGAGCAATTACGTTAGTACCCCCGGGGTCTCGTGAAAAAAAAAGTATTTTTTTATTCATTATTGGTAATTTTATGACATAGTAATTGAGTCTGTAAACTTTCTTCTATGTAGTTTATTGGTTCCACACCATTACTCAGATATTGAAAGATGTGCTCGTAAGCTTGATACATTACAGTACTCAAAGAAGTTTCAATCTTTTCTTCCTCTGCAAGATTAATATAGTTTCTAAACGTCGCACTTTTCTTAGGCCTGTAGATAGATAACTTAAATCCAGAGTCTGACATAACAATTCTTCCTTGTTCGAAAATAAGATCAAGTTCAAAAATTGTAAATTTTGAATGTGGAAAAGCTTGTAAATATATTACCTTATTATCCAAAGTTAAAAGAGTGCTTACTGAAGGATCTAGGGAGCTATAACCTTCAATCCTACTAACATTCTGAGTTTTCTGAATATCTCCTAACCAATATCTAACAAGATCTATAAGGTGTGATCCGTTATGAAGCAGTCCCTTGCCATAGTATCCATTGCCACAGATAATATTACCGTATAAACTATTTTCAATGTCATTTTTGATTACTTGAAATTCTTTACAAAATCGTCTTGAATAGTTGACCAGGATAGGAGTCTTGTTTTTTTTTAAGAGCGATTTTAGATACAATAACTCATCTTTAGAAGATGTAATAGGTTTTTCTACAAAAATCAATTTTGGAGATAATTCAATAGCTTTTAAGAGATAGTGAAGATGTGAGTCATCTGGAGTAGAAATTACAATTACATCAGGCTTGTTAATGGTGAGCTCTTCTAAGTTCTTAATAGCTTTTGTTTCCCATATTTCTGTTGCTTTACTCAGGTGTTTATCGGAAGAGTCAACAAAACCTTGTAAATGAAAGTTGGGATGTTCTGTTACTGCATGTGCATGGGTGAGAATACTTTTTGAATTGGGAGAATCAAAAAAAGCTCCGATATTTCCTGCTCCAATAATAACAACCGAAAATACTTTTTTCATGCATTATTTTGATGAAACATCAATTTATACTTGAATTCGGCAATCTCCCAATCTTCAAGGGTATCGATGTCTTGAGCAACCATTTCATTCAAGAAATAGGGTTTAATCTTACCGCTAAACAAGCTTTTTGATTTATTGAAATGTTTAGTGCTTTTCCAATAAAATTGGCCACTGTCATGGTAGGTGGGCTCAAGATCTTGAGATCTTACATGATAATTTTCTGGATGAATCATTTCTAGAAGATTATTTCTTATATGAAAGGCTCTCTGAATGGGGAAGGAAAACTTTACAACAGGGACAACAGTGTCAACCGAATTACTTGATATCATTTCCCTTGTTTCTTTGATAACAGTATCTGTTATAAAAGGAGCTGTGGGCAGAATACAACATAGGAAGGAAAACTGTTTATCTAGCTTTGTTAGCACTTCCTCAACTACATGATCTAGCATTGCTGAATCACTAGAATTTTTTTTTGACCTTAAGAATGGTACCTCTGCACCTAATTGTTTTGATAGTTTAGAGATCTCGGGGTCATCCGTAGAAACTAGAATGTGGTCGAAACATTTAGAGTTAATTGCCGTTTCTATAGAGTACTGAATTATTGGTTTTCCTAAAAAACTTTTTACATTTTTTCGAGGAATTCTTTTTGAACCACCTCTAGCTGGAATAATAGCTATAGATTTACTTTTCATCTTTTTAAGAACATCTCTAAAGTAATAGGTTCACCTTTCTCAGCGTTGATTGGTGCTTTTGCACCAATCAACAGATCATAAAACTTTGGTTCAATTCCTACTGCTGGTCTTCTAATAAGAAGATCTTTCTTCGTAAGAATTTGACCTTTCTTGACATGCTGTGCAAAAAAGATAGAGCGACGGTATTTGCTAGAAGATTTTTCAGATTTTAATGGTTGAAGTTGAATTTCTCCCAGTGCTTGCCAGGCTTTTTTTGTTTCCTCAACTAACAGTTTCATTTCTGAAGGTTCCATTGAAAATGCAGCATCTACACCCCCATCAGAACGTTTTAATGTTAGGTGTTTTTCAATTACTACTGCCCCTAAGGCAACACTGGCTACTGCTGCACCTATACCGAGTGTGTGATCTGATAGTCCAGCTTCACAATTAAATATTTTTCTTAAGTAAGGTATGGTTTTGATATTTGAGTTTTCAGGAGTTGCTGGATAGGTAGAGGTACATTTCAGCAATACAACGTCTTTTGTACCATTGTTCCTTAACGTGTCAACTGCTTCTGATATTTCAGATATAGAGGCCATTCCTGTTGAAATAATAACAGGTTTTTTAGTCTGAGCTATCTTTTTTAACAATGGTAAGTCTGTATTTTCAAAAGAGGCGATTTTATAGACAGGGACTTTAAGTTCTTCTAAAAAATCGACTGCTGTTTCATCAAAGGGAGTACTAAAAGCATAGATGCCAAGTTTCTTGCATCTAGCAAATATCTTCTCATGCCAATCCCAAGGAGTGAAAGCTAATTTGTATAGATCATACAACTTTTTTCCCTCCCACAATTCAAGGCCTTTTACGCTGAATTCTTCTCTATCAGAATCTATAGTCATAGTATCGGGAGTATATGTTTGAAGTTTGATTGCATGAACGCCAGCTTTAGCAGCCTCATCCACGATCCTTAAAGCTCTGTCCAGAGATTGGTTGTGGTTACCAGACATATCTGCTACTATAAATGGCTCAGACTTCTTCCCAATTTGAGTTTTACCTATTTTTATCATAGAACCTCATCTATTTAGATAATTTTCTAACTTGAATAAAGGCTTCCGCATTTTTTAGTCCTACCTGCATGCCTCTATAATTTGATAGAACTTCTATACCTTTTTTTGATCTGGGGTTAGGATACGCTTGGAGCTCTTTTTTGTAAATGCTCATTAAATTAATTTTTTCTGATATTTCTGCCGATATATCGATGAAATAATTTGGAGAGAAAGTGTCATAGGCTGTTCCAGAAAGATAATGAGTTGAAGATAAAATTTCGAAGCAATTGATTTCAGAAACAAAAGTGTCTGTCATGGGTCGGGTTGCTGTGAGAACTGATTTGGCTGTGAGCTGATGGTCTACATTCAGGTCATCTAAGTGGTGAGAGTATATAATATCTGGTTTAACTATTCTGATTGTTTCCTCAACTTTTTTAGCTATTTCCAGGAGGGGGATTGTATCCATAGAATTGTCAGGAAAATTATTAAAAAATGACTTATTACATGAAATTTGTTTACAAACTTCGGAAGCCTGCTTTTTTCTATAGGAAATGTTTTTACTTTCTCTTGATGACTCACCATCTGTCATAAAGAACACATTAACTTCATCTCCATTCTTGTTGTGTTTTAAAAGAGTTCCTCCACATCCGAGAACTTCATCATCTGGATGTGCTACAACTACAAGTATTTTTTTCATTTTTTTATTGTTATCTTTACATCTGCAATTATTGAGTCAGTTTTAAGAGATGCCCTTGAAAACTCTAACTTAATTTTGTTTTTTTCAATAAAGGCTTTCGGGTAACCGTCAGCATCAAGCATCCTTATATAATCAAAAATACCCTCTAAATTTTCTAAGTTACTTATATCACTCTGATTTGGTTTTCTCCTCTCAAAAATTTCTGGTACTCCCTTTTGTTCTTGTGGTTTAAGTGATTTAGATGTAATTTCAACGATTTCATCTTTAATAGTTCGTAAGGCTCTTATATATATTTCTTCTGCACTTCCATATAGTGAAAAAGGTTTTTTTATATACACTGGACCTTCATCTAGGCCTTTAGTGCATCTAAGAGCAGAAATTTGAGTCTCGTATATTTTTCTGGTAATGAGATTTTGCAAGGGGCTGCCTCCTCTTCCAAAGGGAAGATCCGTCATATGAAATATGACACATTCAAAGTTCTCGTATATTTCTTTTGGTATGATATGTGACCAGTGAGGGAAAAAAACATATTTCGGCTTGATCTTATTTAGGTTATCAACTGATAAGGAATCCTTATCTTCAATTAAATGTATTTGATATCCTTTTAGGTTTTTTAACAGATCTTTAAGTAACAGTCCTCGTTGAGTTGAACTAGCTATAGCAATAATCATTTTATTTTTGCCAGACTAATAGTTTCAGTGGACCAATATCACCAACCTCAACACTTGAAGAAAGTTTATAAGTTGCTTCATTAATAGGATGAAGGTAATCTGGTGTTTCAGAATTATCTTGACACATTTTTGCGTAGATCACTCTAGAGTTTAGATAATACAAACTACTGAATCTAATTTCCTTTTGAAGATTTAACCATTTACTAGTAGATTCAACTATTTTTTGTGTATTTAGATAGAGATTGTGCCATCTTGTAGTTATGGGCTCAAGACTCATTTTTTGTCTCAACTTGTTTAAATTATCCAGACTATCTTTAAAATCTTCACACATGACATATTTACCCCCAGCAGTAAGAGATTTTGAAATATTACTTATAGCCTTAACTTGATCTTTTTCCGAATATAAATTGATAAGACATCTATTTGTAATTATGATGTCTGCCTTTTTTTTAAGACTAAGATTGGTGATATCTGATACTTCAAATTTGACTCGATCCTTAAGATGAGCAAAGTCTTCGTCCAAGGTTTTATTCGCTTGTTTAATCATTTCTTCAGAATAATCTAGACCTAAAAACACACTATTAGGCAACTTTTCAGCTATTTCAAACAAACTATACCCATTTCCACAACCAATATCTACGATATATCTATCATCATCTAGGCAACTTTTGATGTTCTCGATTTCGAGCTTCTTTAAGTAATAATCAGGCATTGTTGCTGCTAAATTTTTTCCATGTGTTTTAGCTTGCTCGTCCCAGTAACTTTTTATTTTTTTTGATGATGTCATAGTGATCCCAGTATCATTTTTAAATAATTAACATCTTCATTAAAGTCCAATAAATTATCTGGGCTATCTTTATTTGTCTCGATAAGTACTTGGTCACAACTAATAATTTTAAAAATCTTATTAAAATCATGATCGCCTTTTCCAAGATGAAGGTGGGTATCAATGACTTCACTTTTGGCATTATCGCTTATATGTACAAAAATGGGTTCTAATTTACTTAACTGTTGTATAAATGAATAAAGGTCAAAAGATAATGCATTGGCTGTACAAATTGAATGGTTAATATCTAAACAAAAACTAATACCAAGTTTATTAATAATTTTAACCAAGTCCTCATATGTTGCTCCAACAGATACGTCACTCGTATTTAATAGTTTTAATGGCATGTTTTCAATACAGATTTTTTCATTCTTAAATGGGAATAATTGATTAACTACTTCATCAACGTTACCACCATATCCTGGATGAACAACGATATAGTTGGATTGTGTTTTGTTTGCAAACATCAGAGTTTCTTTTAGAAGTTCTTGATTATGAGAGAGATTAGCTTTTAAAGATAAGTTTAGTCCATGCCTCTCATGAGGAGCATGCACAGCTACTGGGATATCGAGTGAATTCCATAGCTTATAAGTGTTCAGAGTTCCGGGAACAAAATATAGTTCAATATAATCAAAGACTCCTTGATCAAAAAGATCTTTGGCGGGTTTTAGATAATTGTCATTAGTTGACCATAACTTGAGACCAATTTGAATTTGTTTCATGACAGTAGCTCCTTTACCGAAGGGATAACACAATCTACGTCTTTGAGTCTTAAATTAGGATACAGTGGCAAACTGACTTCCATCTCATAAAACTTTTCAGCTTGTGGGAAATCGCCAACTTTGTAACCAAATTGTTGGTAAAAAGGTTGGAGATGAACGGGGATGTAGTGGACTTGGAGTGAAATACCCTTTAGTTTCATCTGCTCGAAAAATTCTATTTTAGAAATCTCTAAACTTTCAAAATCAATCAATAGAGGATATAAATGGAAAGCTGCACGAGAATACTTCTGCTCTTTGAGAATAGTTAGGTTTGGTATATCTGCAAACGCCTGATTGTAAGTATCTACAATAGAACGTCGCTTTTGTAAAAAAGAATCTAGTCGCTTTAGTTGACTGACACCTAGCGCAGCTTGTATATCCGTCAGCCGGTAATTAAACCCGAGAGTTTGCATCTCGTAGTACCATGGTTCATCTGCATGCCCAATTTGCAAAAACTTATCTGAGTCCTTGGTAATCCCGTGGGTTCGTAACAGCAACAGTTTTTCATATAGCTGTCTATCATTGGTAGTGATCGCCCCGCCTTCGCCAGTGGTAATAGTTTTGACTGGATGAAACGAAAAAATAGTCATATCTGAATACTTGCACGATCCCACTTTGGTATCTGCATATTCTGAACCAATCGCGTGTGCAGCGTCCTCGATAATCTTTAGATTATGCTTGTCAGCAAGAGCTTTGATCGCCTTCATATCAGTCGACTGACCAGCATAATGCACTGGAATAATTACCTTGGTTTGCGGAGTAACTCTTTTCTCAATTTCTTTTGGGTCAATCAAACCTGTATCAAAATTTATATCAGCAAACACAGCTCTGCCACCAGCATAATGAGCACAGTTGGCTGAAGCTGCGAAGGTGAGGGGACTAGTAATCAGTTCAAACCCAGGCGAGAGCTCCAGTGCCAAGACAGCTAGGTGAAGGGCAGCTGTTCCGTTGGCTACAGCCACACAATACTTAGCACCAGTATACTCACAGATATCCTTCTCAAATTTGGCGACCATTGGTCCTTGAGTCAGCCAATCTGACTTTAAGGCTTTAACCACTGCATCGATGTCGTCTTGATTAATAGATTGTTTACCGTAAGTGAGCATAACTAATACCTTCTAAATTTACCTAATTACTCTAATTGACCTAATTTCAAAAATAAATCCCAATAATTCAATTAACCAATAAATTCGCTTACAGTCATCCTGAGCTCATCTAATCAAAAGTCGAAGAATCTAGGCTTTGCCGTATTTGCGCTTTGCTAGATTCTCCATCGATAGAAATGTATTAATCTCTTCAGAATGACTCAGATTGATACTTAATTTTTTAATTATATTTCACTAATAAGCTTACGAATTTGTTGAACTGATAACCATTGCTCATTGTTACCACTATGATATTCGAAATCTTTAGCCACAGGTGTGCCCTGACTATGGTTATTCGTCCACCAGTTAAATTGCGGCTGGACAATGTAGTAATTTTTAAACTCTAAAGTATTACGGGCATCATCTGTAGAAATCATCATTTCGTGGAGCTTCTCTCCAGGGCGAATACCTACTTCTTTTAGAGGCAGTTTAGGAGCTATTGCCTTGGCAATATCTGTGACCTTTACAGAGGGGATTTTCCTAACATAGAGTTCGCCACCTTGCATGGTTTCAAGAGCCTCAAGTACTAGATCGACAGCTTCATCTAATTTTAGCCAAAACCTGGTCATGTGTTTATCTGTTATCGGTAAAAATTCTTGTTTACGTTTGATGAATTTTTTGAAAAGAGGAATAACTGAACCACGGCTACCTGCTACGTTTCCGTATCTAACTACTGCAAAAGAAGTATTTTTTTTGCCTACATAAGCGTTGCCAGCAATAAAGAGTTTATCCGAGCTGAGTTTACTGGCCCCATACATATTAATTGGCTGACAGGCTTTGTCGGTGCTCAGAGCGACCACTTTCTCCACACCGCGATCGATAGCGGCTTCAATAATGTTTTGGGCTCCGTAGACATTAGTTTTTATCGCTTCAAAGGGATTGTATTCGCAACTGACAATTTGCTTGAGTGCCGCAGCGTGAATAACAAGATCAATTCCTTCAAAAGCTCGATAGAGTCTTTCTTTGTCTCGAACATCTCCAATAAAAAAACGCATTTTGCTGTTATTTGCAAACGGACGTTTATTCTTCATTACATGTTGTTTATATTCATCTCGAGAAAATACAACAATTTTCTTAATTTTCTCATGATCCTTTAACAGCCTTTTTGCAAAAGCATTACCAAAAGACCCGGTGCCTCCGGTGATAAGGATATTTTTGTGATCAAAAATGTCAGTTGAGTTAGTCATAGTTACTTAGTTATTTGGGATTCTACCAGTTTTGAGTTAATGTTGAAAAAACCTGGTTGTGATTGATAAATTGCATCGTTATGTTCTTTATGCGGCGATTCAACTATTAAGGGAGCTGTTAATTCATCCAAAACATCAAAATTAAGAGAGCCATTTTTTGCTTCACCAATATAAAAGTAGAGCGCATACTCACCCACTCTAAAAGGTATCTTGGGAAAATCAATAACTACAGTACCTTGTGTGCCCACTTTTTGAACCTTTTTTGAAAGAATGTATTTAACCGAGGTGATTATTTCTTTTGTTAGGCCACCTTTAAAGGCAACTGAAAATCTCAAGCCTTCTAGTTCTTTGTTGACAGCAAATGAACACCGCATTCTAACCGTGTCTTCAGGCTTAAATCGATTACATGGCTTATTCTTTATGTTCAAAATTTCTATTTTATTAAACCGAACAGAACCAGAGCCTCTACGTGCATTTTCATTGCCAATACCAGTTGTTTCATCAACATCTACCTCTCTAAGCTGAT
>Ga0066639_10000371_pt1 | contig 38491 bp, 33 predicted proteins | sample CryGeyCG2114_010_2_FD_59504 | JGI IMG/M metagenome (GOLD analysis project Ga0066639, IMG submission 59504) | Groundwater microbial communities from aquifer - Crystal Geyser CG10_big_fil_rev_8/21/14_0.10 | ecosystem: Environmental > Aquatic > Deep subsurface > Groundwater | place: USA: Utah...
TTTTTATGCACAAGCAACCGGGCCTTAGCCTCAGAGGCAAGGGCAGAAGGCTTCGTCGCGTCACCCGATCATCTTCAGCTGCAAATAAACTCCATGAGTCTTGAGCAGAAAATTGGACAACTCCTCATCTTTGGAATGAACGAAGTGGCGCCGACAGATAAACTAGAAGACTGGTATCGAAAACGCCTCCCAGGCGCTGTGGTTTTGTTTTCTCGAAATATGAAATCTACTCGCCAAGTGATTGCATTAAACCAACACCTGCAGCGACTTTCACAAAAGTACACTGGAACACCTCTTTTTATTGCTATTGACCAAGAGGGCGGCACTGTCTCAAGAGTTAAAACAAACCCACCGCTGCCGTCGGCCCTTGCCCTCGGTAGCACCAACAACCCATTATTAACACAGTTTATTGGACATAACACCGGACGACTTCTTTCGGCCCTTGGTTTTAATTTTAACTTAGCCCCTGTTGCCGATGTAGCAGACCCAGAGTCAGAGTCATTTTTAGGAACAAGAGTGTTTTCAAAAGACCCAATGACCGTCGGCAAAATGTCCTCATCATTTTCCCATGGCCTTCAAATGGCGGGAGTTCTTTCAACCCTTAAACACTTCCCAGGCCACGGAAACGAGGCTGCAGACCCACACCATAAAACACCCGTCTCAATGGCAAGCCTTGACGAGCTCTTAAGTCATCGTTTGAAACCCTTTGAATACAGCATTAAAAACAATCATCCCGCAGCCATTATGATTGCACATATGGCTCTACCTCGAGTTGATTCCACAGCAAAGCTTGCGACCTTCTCAAAAGTACTTATTTCTGATGTGCTTCGAAAGAGACTAAAGTATAAAGGTTTAATTATGACCGACGACATCGATATGGCCGCCATTCAGCTGGGGGGTAAAGTTGAGGATTATATTATTCAGAGTCTTCAGGCGGGCACAGACCTTGTCATGGTGGCTTGGAATCAAAAAACTCAAAAAAAAGCTGTGGCCGCCATCAAAGCAGCTCTTCAAAGTGGAGGCCTCACTATAGATGAAATAAATAAAAAAGTTCACCGCATTTTACTTACAAAAACGCGATTAAAAAGTGATTTCAGAAACGAAGCGAATCGTATTCATGACATTAAAGCCGTGCTTAATACAAAGTCATTTAAGTCCAGCATAAAAAAGGTCACGCAAATTAATTTGAACCACCAACTTGATCGTCAGCCGGCCAGCTCTCTGGAAAGTCCCATTTTTGTACTATCACGCTATAATAGCTTTTATGATAAACTCTCACAAAGACGCCCAGGCTGTTGCCGCCGCCTGGCCTTTGAAAGACAACAAATACTACAACACTATTTAGAACGTCAGCCAGGAGCCTTGGCGCTAATACATGTTTCTGGCGATGCTACCGCCAAATGGCTGGCAAAAATCCCGTCTAAGCTGCGACAACGGGTCATTGTTGTTAATACGAGCTCGCCCTCACTGGTTCGATCCACTGACTCTTACCAAAAGGTTATTAACCTATACTCTTGGTATCCCCAGATAGGCTCTATGCTTGCAGAAAAATTGATTCCTTGGTAGGCCAGTGAGGCATGAGTATGTACAAGCAAAAATTAGTTTTTGTATTTGGGGGATCTGAAGGCATTGGCCGATCTCTTGTGTTAAAATTATTATCCCAAGGCGCCAAGGTTGTCGCACTCTCAAGAAACTCGGATAAGCTCAATAAGTTAACCCAAGAGGCCCTGGAGTTTTCTTCCTCTCTTAAAACTCAATCATGTGATGTTACCAATTGGGATCAAACAAATGCGACCATGGTAGGTCTTGTAAAGGAACATGGCGTGCCTGACTACATCTTGCAGCTTGCCGGTTATTCTAAGCCTGGTTATTTAGAAAACTTAGAGATTAAAGACTTTCGCAATATGATGAACCTTAATTATTTCGGCACCCTACATGTTGCAAAATCCATTGCACCCTTTTGGCTAAAAAAACAAAGCGGGCACCTCTTAACCTGCTCTTCCATTGCAGGCTTTATTGGCCTCTTTGGCTACACCGGATATTGTGCTAGCAAGTATGCTGTTTTGGGCTTTAGCGAGGCCCTTCGAAGGGAGTGGAAACCTTTTGGCATAAAGGTTTCAGTTTTATGTCCTCCGAATACAAACACGCCTGGGCTGGCAGAAGAAAATAAGTATAAGCCACACGAGGTCTTAGCAACGGAAGAGAAGATTGCCGTTTTAAGTCCAGAGGTGGTGGCAGAGCAGACACTGAAACAACTCGTAAAAAATCCCTTTCTTATTATTCCCTCTTTTGACGGAAAAATGGCGCGCCTATTGGGGGCTCTTTCACCGCGGATCATGGATTTCTTTGTTCGTAGAACGCTTTAATCTCTTTTGATACTCTCGGCATAAGACCAACACTCTGACGCAAGATCAGGAGTTGGTTCTTCTTTTTTCTCCGCCAAACACTTCACAGAATCTGTGATTTTCCCAAGCTCCTTATTCATAACCCCACGAGCAGAGGGGCCCATAAATCGAACATACCACTTGAGGGGGTAGAGAATGGATACTTCACGAAAAATCACACCGCCGGGGGCTGGCTCCAGAGTTTTCAGGTTGTCTCGTAAAGCAAAGTTTTCTTTGTCTTCAACCAACACAGCTCTTTGAAACCAAATTTTCCCACTTTGATGGCTTTCATATTCCAATATGTAATCCTGGTTTGGAATCAATGAGATTTCTTTAAAGATTCGTGCTCGAAAGTGACCCTGGGCCAGCTTACCATCATCAACAACTGCAGATTTGTCTAAACCATACAAGGCTTGAAAGAGCTGAACATTGTTGAAAATTTTTTTTACCTTTTCTATATCGGCCTTAATAAAAACTTGGCGATGACCAATGCCCAGTGTGTATGATTGCCCCTTTATTTCTGCAATCTCTTTAGTGACAACAACATCTGCTTCTTTTTTTACCTCAGGAAACAAGGTCGCATTGGATGCAACAAACTCTTTCCATGAAGAATCCTCGCTGATCGCCTTTAGTTTTTTATCCATGTATTGATTGACGGCATTTTTATCAATGGCTGCTTTAGCAACTGTGCTTACTAAAAAAAGAGAAATGAATAGCCTAATAGAAAAACTAAAAGGAAACGGTATCACGTTCTGCTTCTACCATTTCATCTGGCGCAAGTGTTGTTTGTCCATTTTTTAATCCATCAGCAAGGGCTTTCAGGTTTGGATTTTCATTGGCCTTTAGAATGGGCTTTGAAACCGCGCGAAAAGCAACGATGGCCCTATCTAAATCATCTTTTGTATGTGTTGCCATAACAGAACACCTAATAAGAGATTGACCCTTTCGAACAGCTGGATAAAGAACAGGCGTTGTAAAAATGCCCAACTTCAAGAGTTGCTGGCAAACACCAAGAGCTGTTTGATCATCTCCAATAAAAACAGGCACAACACAGGTTTCTGTACCCAGTGTGTTTAAACCAATATCATCAAAAGCAGCCTTAAGATATTTTGCATTTTCTTGAACGCGCGCTACTCTTTCTGGTTCTTCAATCAATATTTCCAGAGCCCTTAGAGCTGCTGCGGCGCTGGCAGGAGCAAGGGCTGCCGAGAACATAAATGTGCGAGCACGATGCCTAAGCCAGTCCACCACTTCTTTAGAGGCACAGATAAACCCACCCTGACTTGCTAATGACTTAGAAAAAGTCCCCATTAATATATCGGCTTTCAAATTATAGTAGGCACCAGTGCCTCGGCCACCGGGACCAACAACACCCAGTCCATGAGCATCATCGATATATGTTCTTGCCTTATATTTTTGAGCTAGCTCATGAATTTTATCATAGTGAGCAAGATGTCCCGTCATGCTAAAAACACCGTCAGTTATAATAAGCTTTCCAGCATCTTCAGGAATAGAGGCCAATTGTTTTTCTAAATGGGCCATATCGCCATGTCGATAGCTCATGAACTTTGCTGAAGTCAGTCGGCAACCCTCTACAATACATGCATGGTTTTCTTTATCAGATAAAATATAGTCGCCAGATCCCACCAGAGACGTGATGGCTCCTTGGTTTGCCATAAACCCTGTAGCAAAAACCAGTGCATCTTCGTAACCAAAAAAACTTGCTAGTTTTACTTCTAACTCTTCATGAAGGGCTAAGTTTCCATTTAAAAATCGTGATCCGGTACAACCAACGCCCCACTTCTTTACAGCCTCTATGGCAGCGTTAATAACACGCTCATCGTGGGTAAGGCCCAGGTAGTTATTGGAGCCCATCATGACTAAATCTTGATTATTATGGACAACATTGTTCCCTTTGCTGCCATCTAAAACACGAAAAAATGGATATAAGCCCGCGCGTTTCACGACATTTACAAGCTTAAGACCCTTTGCTTTTTCAAATATATCCACAAGTGCTTCCTTAGATTTGCTAGGACTATACTTCAGTTCTTCTTATATCCAAAGTCAACCGATTCACCCTATCCCTTATTTGAAATACTTTCAACGCTCTGGCTCTCATAGATTCTGTAGACCTTGCTGTGCTGTCCTCCCATGGCCTTGGAGAGCTCGTTCATTGGGCCATTGTTGGACAAAACCCAACTGATTTCAGCGCTATAATAGCCCTCCTCCTCACCCCATTGAAACATTTTTTCTGTTAGAGCACTGCCGACCCCTAAGCCATGATACTGGCGTAAAACTCCAAGAGCGTAACCTCTTGCGGAATCCACCAATTTTTTTCTTCTCAAATAGCGCCAAACAAGTCCCGGGGTGATTTTTCCCCGACTTGCTTTAATAACGGGGTTGTAATTTGGAATCATGATCAAGCAACCCATGGGCTTTCCATCTTTTTCTGCAATCGCTACAACTTCTGGATCAATGAAAAGCTTAAAGAGCATGACCATTTCTTTCACCTGCTCATCTAAGAACTCTTCAAACCCCCAGTTCTTAGAAAGAGCATCATTAAATATGCGAGCAATTGTTCGCGCTTCTTCCCAAATCTTTTTCATGTTCACTTTACGAATGGTCACACCTGATGCGTAAGCCATCTTTGCGCCCTTATGAATCAACGGCGAGAGGACCTTCTCTCCTTTAACTTCATATGTAAAAAGATCCATAGCTATCTTTAGGCCAACACCTTTCAAAAGCTCATCGTAATATGGCTTATTGTATGGCATTAAAAAATATGGATCGTATTCAAAGCCTTCAACTAAAACACCAATATAAGGGTCTTCCATTCTAAAGTGAAAAGGGCCCATCATTTTTAGTTTTGGATATAACTTTTGTGCGGACTCAAAAAGCGCCGACACAGCCTCTTGTTGATCTGGTAAAGATTCAAAAAAGCCAAAGTTGAGTGTTTTTTTTGAACCAACCCTATGTACCTTTGCGGCCAACCTTGCCACCGTTTGGCCATTTTTTTTTGCAACAAAAAAGTGTTTTTGTCCCTTTCCGAGGGGGCCCATCATCATTTTCATGTGCATCATTAGAGGGAAAACATATTTTGTGTTTTCTTCCACATAGATTTTTTTAGGGAGATCTAAAAAGTTTTTGAGCTCCTTTGAATTCTTAACCTCGACAATTTCAATCATAAACGCGTCCTTTAATGTCGTTTTAAGGTGACTTCACCTATGTTTAGAAAACCCAGAGTGGGGATTTTTAAAGAGATCCTATCAATAAAACTTTCAGAGAGGGTCATTTTTGCAAGAGAGGTTTCTTGCCCCCTTTGCAGTTTGCTAATATTAACAAAGTTATCTTCATGATTCACTTTTACTTTTATCAACTCCTGCTTTGTCCTTGCTAGCAACCATGTGGTCTCAAAAAAATATGGGCTTAAAACAAAAAGCATCAGCGGATCAACCTCTTGTCCTGAGCAAATAAATGTCTCCGACCTCTTAAGCCCCCCATCCTCCCAGGTACAGCCCAGATGAACCGGCTCACTTTCCATTTTCCATGTTGTTTGGGCTCGCCACTGTTTTTTAAAGCCTACGGCTTTGATATTTAAGCAGGCCCTTACCTCTAGAGTTTCTGACAAAACAGAAACACGGAGTTCTAGTTCCGCGCCAAACAATCCCCTATGTCCCCAACCTGTATTTACAGGCTGGACCTTACGAAACACATTAGTGAGTTGTTTGGGAGCGCTGATGTTCATCAGCCACCTGAAGACGAACTGCCGCTCGCTTGCTTTTGTTAAGGTATTTTTCTGCCTCATCTGGCAACAGATCGCCAGATAGTAACTTAGACTCAGCTATATTGAGTGCGTGCTTCGCCCTTTCAATATCAATATCTGCAATGCTTTCTGCCGTTTCAGCCAAAACATCAACTTGATCATTTAGCACCTCGCAGTAGCCCCATGAAATGACCACTGAAACCTCTGGGCTGCCCTTTACTTTATATCGCAAAATGCCTGTACTTAAAGATGTGATCAAGGGGGCGTGGCCTTCTAAAATATTTAACTCCCCTTTGTCCGCGGGAATATAGACAGACTCAACCTCTTGATCTGTTATTATTTTTTTAGAAGGACTAACAACTGTCAGCTTAAGCATTAAACACCCATCTTCTTAGCTTTTTCGCGAGCATCTTCAATTGTTCCCACAAGATAAAATGCTTGCTCTGGCAAATCATCATGCTTGCCCTCTAGAATTTCCTTAAAGCTTCTGACGGTGTCTTTAATGTCCACATACTTTCCTGAAAGGCCAGTGAATTGTTCCGCCACAAAGAATGGCTGACTTAAAAATCTTTGAACTTTTCTGGCGCGAGAAACAACGACCTTATCTTCATCGCTCAACTCATCCATACCTAAAATTGCAATGATGTCTTGTAGTTCTTTATATCTCTGTAAGAGAGCCTGAACCGAGCGTGCAGTATCATAGTGCTCTTGTCCAACAACCGCTGGATCTAGAATACGAGATGTTGACGCTAAAGGATCTACCGCAGGATAAATTCCCAAGGAGGCAATTTGACGGCTTAAGTTTGTTGTTGCATCCAAGTGAGTAAATGCTGTGGCTGGAGCTGGATCTGTATAGTCATCGGCAGGAACGTAAATCGCCTGTACTGAGGTAATAGATCCTTTTTTCGTAGAGGTAATACGCTCTTGAAGGGCGCCCATCTCTGTTCCTAACGTCGGCTGATAGCCCACAGCTGACGGAATACGACCAAGTAGGGCCGACACCTCAGCTCCCGCCTGTGTAAAGCGAAAGATGTTATCTACGAAAAATAAAACATCTTTATTCTCTTCATCTCTGAAATACTCTGCCATTGTTAAGCCAGTAAGGGCCACTCGAGCGCGAGCTCCTGGTGGCTCATTCATTTGACCATAAACAAGAGCTGTTTTAGCTAATACCCCGGACTCTTTCATTTCTAGCCAGAGGTCATTACCCTCACGAGTTCTTTCTCCTACGCCAGCAAATACAGAGTAGCCGCCGTGCTCATTTGCAATGTTACGAATTAACTCTTGAATGAGAACTGTTTTGCCAACGCCCGCACCACCGAAGAGACCAACCTTTCCTCCCTTTGCATAAGGAGCAAGAAGGTCTACTACTTTAATACCAGTCATTAACATTTCAGCTTCTGTGCTTTGGTCTTCAAACTTAGGAGATGCTCTGTGAATTGGCCATTGAACTTTAGAATTAACTGGGCCGGCTTCATCAACCGGCTCACCAACAACGTTAATGATTCGGCCAAGGGCTGCTGCGCCAACCGGAGCCATAATCATGCTACCTGTGTCTTTCACCTCGCCGCCACGAACGAGACCGTCCGTAGAGTCCATTGCAATGGCGCGAATTGTATTATCGCCCAAGTGTTGGGCCACTTCCAAAACTAAATTCCATGGCTTATCATCAATCGTGTTGTTTGTGAGTCGAAGGGCATTATAAATTGGTGGTAGCTTGCCCGAAGGAAACTCTACGTCCACCACGGGACCCATAACTTGCTTTACTCTTCCTGTACTTGTTACTGCTTCTGCCATTGGTTTCTCCTGTTACTACCTATGAGTTAAGTGCCTCGGCACCGCTCGTAATTTCAATAAGTTCTGTTGTGATTGCGGCCTGACGAATTTTATTTAGAGTTAACGATAGATTTTTAATCATTTCGCCGGCGTTTTTTGTGGCACTTTCCATCGCATTCATTCTTGCTCCATGCTCTGAGGCAATACTTTCCTGCATGCAACGATAAATTTGAATAGCAAAATGCTTTCTTAATAGTTGGTCTAAAATCAACTCTGGCCCAGGTTCAAATAGAACATCTGCACCAACTTCTTCCCCTGAGTCCTCGCTCTGAACGGGGAGTATTGTTTCATTCATAACAATTTGTGAAAGTGCAGACTTAAATTCATTGTAAACAATGCGAATCTCTTGATATTCGCCCTCAGTATACCATCGGAGAAGTCTGTCAGAAAGGTTGAGCGCCAAGCTATACTCAATATCCTTAACTAAATTAGTCACCACCTCAACGGGCTCAACACCACGTTTTTTAAAGAAGTCTCCCGCTCTTCGGCCGAGACAAAAAACATCCACCTTTGCATACTTTGTTTTTGCTTCTTTCACATACTTGTCTGCAAAACGAAGCACGCTTGAGTTAAAACTGCCACAAAGACCTCTATCGGAGGTTAGCACTACAAATAAAATAGATTGTGGGTTTTCATGTTTCATCAAAAAGGGGTGCTGACCAGCTTGAGTAGTCGCCACCAAGGAAATCACAGAGCGTAGCTTGTGAGCATACGGGCGGGCATTCACTATGGCATGCTGAGCGCGACGCAGCTTGGCCGCCGAAACCATCTTCATGGCTCGAGTGGTCTGCTGCGTATTTTTCACACTCGCAATTCTACTTCTTAAATCTTTCGTATTTGCCACTCAAATGTCCTCTTTTAGTTTGCCTTGAAAACTGCCTTAAACTCAGTGAGAGCCTCTGTGAGACCTTTTTTCACATCATCCGACATGGCCTGTTTTTGCTTTAGCAAATCAAGTACTTGTGAGTATTTTTGCTCTAAGAATTGATATAGTTCGCTTTCATAGCGCGGAATATCTTTAATATTTACGCCATCAGTATAACCGTTGGTGGCTGCAAAAATAACAAGGACCTGTCTTTCAACATCAAGCGGAGCATACTGGCCTTGCTTTAAAATTTGCACCAGCCTCTGACCCCTTGCTAACTGAGCCTGGGTTGCCTTGTCTAAGTCAGAACCAAAAGCAGAGAAGGCCTCTAAATCCCAGTACTGAGCAAGCTCCAAGCGAAGTGTTCCTGCCACTTGTTTCATGGCCTTAATCTGTGCGTTTCCACCCACTCGAGAAACAGAAAGACCAACGTCTACCGCTGGTCGAATACCTTTGTAAAACAAGTCTGACTTCAAAAATATCTGCCCATCCGTAATCGAAATTACGTTGGTAGAAATATATGCAGACACGTCGCCCGCCTGAGTTTCAATAATGGGTAGCGCTGTTAGTGAGCCGCCGCCCTCTTCTTTGCTCAGCTTTGCAGCTCTTTCTAATAAACGAGAGTGCAAGAAGAACACATCGCCAGGATATGCCTCGCGACCAGGCGGTCGGCGTAATAATAATGAAAGTTGGCGGTAAGCTTGTGCCTGCTTTGTTAAGTCATCGTAAATAATAAGTGCGTGGCGGCCAGTATCTCTAAAGTACTCGGCCATTGAGCAACCAGAGTACGCAGCTAAAAACTGTAAGGGCGCCTGATCAGAGGCTGTGGCAGAAATAACAGTGGTATATTCCATGGCGCCAGCTTTTCTTAAGCGCTCCACCACCTGAGCCACTGTAGATTTTTTTTGTCCAATGGCTACATAAAAGCAGTAAACGCCGCGACCCTTTTGGTTAATGATTGTATCAATAGCAATCGCAGTTTTGCCTGTTTGACGGTCACCAATAATCAACTCGCGCTGGCCACGTCCAATCGGAATCATTGCATCAATGGCCTTAATTCCCGTCTGAAGCGGCTCATTCACGGGGCTTCGCTTAACAATACCAGGAGCCTTTAGCTCCACAGGTCTTGTGGCTTCTGCAGAAATTGGGCCCAGCCCATCAATAGGGCGCCCAAGGCAATCCACAACACGCCCAAGCAGAGCCTCACCAACGGGAACCTCTACAACTTTTTTTGTTCTCTTAACAAGATCACCCTCTTTAATGTGGTAGTCTTCACCAAAAATAACCACACCCACGTTGTCCGCCTCAAGGTTTAGCACCATGCCAACAACTTCTCCAGGAAACTCCACGAGCTCTCCTGCCATGGCATTGTCTAAACCGTAAACTTTGGCCACACCATCGCCCACAGACAACACCGTTCCTGTTTCGTTGACCTGTAGTTTTTTAGAGTAGTTTTTAATTTGCTCTTTTAATACTCGACTTATCTCATCAGCACGAATTTCCATTAGTGCGCTCTCCTCTTTAATTGCTCCGACATTAACGTCAATTGAGTTTCAATAGTGTCATCAAAAGTATGTCCGGCAACTTGTGCAAACACACCCCCAATTAAACTGGTATTTTCTTTATATTCTAAAATTGCTTTTTTCTTTGTAACTCGAGAAATGAGCTCTTCAATGTCTCTTCTCTCTTCTTGTGTAAGTGGGGCCGCCGCCTCAACAGAGCCTCGCGTAACGCCATTGATATCATCAGAAATGTTTTGATAGGCAGCGACGATTTCTAGAATTAAATTAAATCTGTTTTTTGCAATTAAAAGTTCAATGAAGTTCAAGAGGCTGCTGTTTTGACCACTCAAGGCAGTAGAAAGAATCTCCCACTTCTCCTTAGATGTAATCAGTGGCGAAAAAAACAGCTCCTTATCATCTCCTAGTTTTTCTAAGGCGGCACCGAGGCCCCTTAGGCCATTAAGAATGCTATTGTCAGCATCGCCATCTGCGATCATGTGCAATGCCTTGGCATACCTTGCAGACGCCTCTGAATATCTCACGACTCAACCACCTTAATTTTTTCCACAAACTCGCGCTGTAGTCTTTCTTGATCTTTTTGCTGTATTCTCATTTTGGTTTTTTTTCTGGCTTCTTCTATGGCGCTGCTCACGAGCTCTTCTCTTAATGTCTGAGCCGCAGATAAAGACTCCGCCTCTAGAGAGCGCTCAAGCTCCTTCATATATCTTGCCGCCTGCTCCTTGGCCTCTAAAACAAGCTTTTTCCTTAGTACTTCAGATTCAGATTTGGCTTTGAGTATCGACTGCTCTGCTGATGACTCTAAGTTTGCCAATCGATTTTTTATATCACTGGCTTGCTTGGCAGCCTCTTGTTTCAAGCGTTCAACCTCTCCCGCCTGCTTCAAGTAGGTCGCTTTTTTTTCTTGAAACGTAGCCGCCGCCTTCTTACGAAACACAAAATATAAAATAATCAAAAGGGCGCCGAGATTTAGGGCCTGCAATAGCACCACGCCAGGAACCACTGGCGACTCATGAGAAGAACCATGGGCGCCAAGCTCTGCAAGAGCCTTAACTCCGACAAAAAACATAAACATATTTAATGTGATAAGTTTTTTCATTTAACTTAGACTCCGCTTTGGTGCTCTACGCCCAGAAGTTTTTGAGAGATAATATTTGAAACATCGTCGACCTCTTTTGAGAGCGAAGCGCGCGCCTCATTCATTTCAGATTGAACTCTCTCTCGAGACACTTTGGTTTTCGCTAAGGCATCTTCTTTTGAGCTTTGTAAAATATCTGACTGTTCCTTTGAGGCCTGGGTTCGCGCCAGATCGTAGGCTTGGCGAATTTTTTCATTAATAGCACGGGCTCGCTCTTCGTACTGGGACTGCAGAGCTTGTGTCTGTGATACCAAGTGCTGTGCGTCCTCTTTGCCGCCCAAGGTTCTTCTTTCTCTTTCTTCATAAGCATTAAAATATGGCTTGAAAACTAATGAGTTTAAAATGAAGTACGTGACTAAAAAGATCACCAACTGAGTCCACAGTGTTGAGTTAAGCCCTAAGGAATGTATGAGAGATGTCAAAACTTCCATTATATTGAATTTCCTCGATTTTCGGTGAAATCAGGTAGCACTCTGTCTGCAATGGGGTCAAGAAAAAGGGAGCATTATGATAATAATTTAGCTCGCAGGCATTTGTGAGGCGCCCTCAAAAACAACGCCCTCATCTATCTTGAGTCTTGGCGTTGTTACGGTGCCTCGAAACACGGCCGGGGGGTGCATGATAACACCACGCCGCGCAAATATATTGCCTTTTACTGTGCCACTAATAATGACCATGCCTGCCTCTACCTGAGCCTCAACCTCTGCGCCAGCATCAATCACCAAGGTATCTTGGGTGAATATTTCACCCTTAAAGCGGCCGCCGATTCGAACCGTCCCCTCAAATGTCAGTAGGCCCTCAAAAGAAGCTCCCTGATCTAAAAGCGCAGTGACTCTTTCGGTTGTAACTCCAAATTCGCCTTCGGCTGACTCTACGGAAGCACTCATAGTTTTAATTTTTCCACCAAGCGGTTAAGCTCATCGTCTGAATAAAAGTTAATAACAACCTTGCCCTTACCAGAACGATATTCAATCTGAACCTTCGTGCCCAGCTTTTTTTGCAACTCCTCAGAAACCTGTTGAACTAAATGCGAAGAGGCTCGCTCGGAAGTTGTTTCCTCACTCTTTGGAGTTTTTTCTGCCTGCTTTTGTGCTACTAACTTTTCTGTCGCCCTCACGCTTAGTTTTTTTTGTACAATGGCCCTAGCCACAAAAACTTGGTCAGCGGCATCAGATAGGGACAACAATACCTTTGCATGCCCCACCGTGAGTTCCCCAGATTTTAAGAGCTCTCTCACCTCGCTACCTAAATCTAACAGGCGCATCATATTCGCAACAGTAGCGCGGTCCTTGCCTACCTTATTGGCAATCTCACTCTGTGTAAGCTGATACTCTCTCGAAAGCCTCTGATACGCATCGGCCTCCTCAAGGGGGCCCAAGTCTGCTCTTTGAATGTTTTCTATTAAGGCCAACTCCAGGGTTGTCCTGTCATCATGCTTTCGCACTATAGCTGGAACCTCAGATAACCCCAACAGTTGGGCCGCTCTCCAGCGGCGCTCCCCAGCCACAATTTCATATCCCTTACCCTGGGGCCTTAGAAGAATGGGTTGGACAATTCCTTTTTCTTTTATAGAGCTCGCAAGCTCTCGCAATTTGATAGGGTCAAAGTTTCTACGGGGCTGTTTTGGATTTCCCTTAATAAGCGAAATCTCTATGGACAGCACCCTCTCTCGAGGATCCAAGTCTGGCGCCATCGCCTTTGGCTCCGTAGCAGAGGGCGCTGCCGAAGAACCTAAAAGAGAGTCGAGGCCGCGACCCAATCGCTGTTTTTTATTTGTTCCCGCATCAAGGCTCGACATGTGTCACCACCTCTTCACGAGCCATCTCTATATTTTGTTGAGCAGAACGCACTCTTTGATCTAACTCTCTTGCCAGAGCCTTGTACCTGTTGGCCCCAATAGACTTTCCATCGTAATCAAAAATGGAACAGCCATGGCTTGGGGCTTCACTCAGGCGTACATTTCTAGGTATAACAGAGTTAAACACCTTGTCTCCAAAATGACTTCTTATCTCTGACATAACCTGATGGCTTAAGTTGTTTCGCGTATCAAACATAGTTAAAACTATACCCTCTATCTTTAGCTCGGGGTTTTGGTTCTTTTTGATAATTCCCGCAGTATTTAAGAGCTGACTAAGCCCCTCTAGCGCAAAATACTCACACTGCAAAGGAACAATAAAGCTATCGGCGGCAACAAGTGAGTTTAAGGTTAAGAGCCCCAGTGATGGCGGACAATCTATAATTATATAGTCAAAAATTTCTTTCACCGTTTGTACTGCATTTTTTAGCTTTTGAGCCCGGCCCTCGGCGCCCACAAGCTCTATTTCAGCTCCAACAAGGTCATTCGTTGCAACAATGACGCTGAGATTGTCTTTGTTTGACGGAACTATCACATCCTCTATGCTTTTAAGCCCCACAAGAAGCTCATAAGAGCTGCGGTCTTGGTACTCATAGGACTTTAGTCCAAGGCCGCTTGACGCATTGCCCTGTGGGTCCATATCGATTAACAGTGTGCGTCGCGCGAGCTCGGCCAGGGCAGAGCTCAGGTTTATTGAGGTTGTTGTCTTACCAACGCCCCCCTTTTGATTTGCAATGCATATTATACGTGCCGACATATATATTCCCTCTTTTAGAATGATCATTTTGAAACATTGGCTAGTCAATGACTATTCCCATGTTCCACGTGGAACATTGAGATTTTTTTTACATATCCGATGAGTATTCTAATGACTAATATTGTGACTATTCTTCTATTGTTTTGCGTATCCATGGCAATGGGGGCCTGCACAAAGCAGCCAGACAAGAACCCAGAGCTTAGTGACCCCATTTACTCAGACATCTCATCACACCTAGGAACCGCCAACTCAGAGGTGGGGAGGCTTGAAAAAGAGCTCGAGAGCGCAAAAAAAGAGCTCGAGGCAGCAAAGCCGCAGACGGGGGAGTTGCGGGTTTATAGAAATCAATATTTTGATGCACTACGGGGCCTTGAGGCGGCAAAACAAAAGGCTCTTTATCTTGAATTACGACTAAAAAGTAGAAAAAGCTATGCCAGAGAAAGCTATCGAAAAGCTTTTGAAAGGGGAGAGAGCTGGCCCAACCCTGGGGAGCTCAAAGATTACAAAACTCACCAACGCCTCACTGGAGGTCCGCGGGAGTGGGGCGACGCTTTAAGAGCCCGTCTTCCCGCCTCAGCAGCCAAGCCAAAAGAAAAAAAGCAAGAGGGGGGCGGTCACTGAAGACGCTGGGCCAATACAACATGGGCCTCTGTTTGGGAAATAGGCAGCGTATAACTGCTAGCCTTTTGAATGTTCCACGTGGAACTATTTTTTTGAGATGCCCTTGCTATTTCTTGAGTCCACTCCCCACCCTTTAAGGAAAAGTATCGAGCTCCAAAGCGTAAAATCGGCCGAAGATGCTGCAGAGACTCGTCTAGGGGGGCAAAGGCACGGGAAATCGCGTAGTCAATAGATTCACTGGGGAGATCGCTCAACCTTTTATTTACAACAACAACGTTTCTCAGCTGCAAACAAGAGGCCACGTGCTTTAAAAACTCACACTTGCGTTGATCAGAATCTAAGAGAAAGACCCTCAAGTCTGGTCTCAAAATCGCAGCAATGAGGCCCGGAAGACCATTTCCAGATCCAATATCCCACAATATTGGCAAGCTATGGGCGGATGGGGACAAAAATCCCTGGTTAAAAATAGACCCAAGGGCAAGAATAGAATCTGAAAAGTGCACCTCATCACAGTTTTCGACAGAGCCACGAGAAATAAGTGCAATTTTCTTATTAAAGCGAATCAATTCAACAAAGTATCTTTTTAAAAGATCCCGCTGAGACTCTTTTAAGTAGGGGAACCATTCCTCAACTCTCCAGAGAGGTAAGACTTTCTCATTTGTTTCTTCCAAGTTCTATCTCCCGTGCCGGTATTAGATTTATGTCCCTTTAAGTATACTAAAATAGCCTGAATCGCAGAAGGATTAACTCCACTAATTCTACTAGCAACGCCCAAGGTTTCAGGTTTTTTCTCAACAAGCTTTTCACGCTCTTCAGCGCTCAGACCCTGAACCTCTCCATAGTTGAGGCTGCGAGGTAAGGCCAGACTCTCCATCTTCACCGACTGCCGAATCATGTCCAGCTGACGCTTAATATATCCGCTATATTTTACATCTATTTCAACACCCTCAAACACATCAACATCAGTAACCGCAAAGTTTGGTCCACCCAGCGCTTCTAGCGTTGCCCAACTAATTTCTGGGCGCCTCAAAAGAACCTCAAAGCTAGCAGGCTTTAAAAGCGGTGCAGAGCCCTTATCTATAAGAATTTTATTTGTTGCGTCATTTGGATAAACAATTGATTTTATTAGATTATTTTTAATATCGTCCCTCATGCTAAACCTAGACTTAAGGATAGAAAAAGTCTCCGTACCCAAAAGACCAACTTGCTCACTCACATCACTTAACCGGTCTAAAGTATTGTCCTCGCGAAGGACCAGACGATGCTCCGCACGCGATGTAAACATACGGTATGGCTCCTTTGTGCCCTTTGTAACTAAATCATCGATGAGTACCCCCATATAGGCCTGATCTCTACGAAGTAAAAACGGGGAACGATCTATTATTTTAAAGGCTGCATTTAGGCCCGCCCAAAGCCCCTGAGCCGCGGCCTCTTCATAGCCGCTTGTTCCGTTAATTTGCCCAGCTAAAAAAAGGTTATCTATACCTTGAGACTCTAGGGTCATTTGAATTTGTGTCGGCTCCACAAAGTCATACTCCACAGCATAACCATAGCGCGCCACCTTCACGGCCTCTAAACCCGGAATTGTTTTTAAAAACTCATTTTGAACCGCAGCTGGTAAGCTTGTGCTAATGCCTTGTAAATAAATTAAGTTTGTATTGAGACCCTCTGGTTCAAGAAACGTTTGGTGGCTTGCTTTTTCAGCGAAGCGCGTGACCTTGTCTTCTATGCTTGGGCAATACCTGGGGCCAACGCCTTCGATGGCCCCACAATACATAGGAGAAAGATGTAAATTTTTACGAATTATGTCGTGGGTGTTCTCATTGGTGTAACTCAAGTAACAAACAGTTTGAGGTTGCTGCAACTGTCTCGGGCTACGAAAGCTAAAGGGATAGAAAGTGGGATCCCCGTGCTGAGGCGTTGTTTTGCTCCAATCAATACTGTCAGCAATCAAGCGCGCTGGGGTTCCCGTTTTTAGGCGATTCACTACAAACCCATAAGATCGAAGCTGATCGGAAAGACCAACGGTGGCCTTATCCCCGGCCCGCCCCCCGGCCGTCTGCTCCCCACCCATATGCATCACGGCATTCATAAAAGTTCCAGTTGTAACAATCACCGATCGAGAGCTTATCTGTGAGCCGTCAGACAAAAGCACGCCGTGACAAGAGTCGCCCTCTAAGAGCAAGGACTTCACCTCAGACTCAATCACTTTTAAACCAACCTGTCGCTGAACAACTCCCTTCATATATTCTGAATAAAGCTGTTTATCACACTGAGAGCGGGAGCCCCTCACCGCAGGTCCCTTTGTAGCATTGAGCCGCTTAAACTGTATTGTTGAGTGATCCGTTGCCAGACCCATTTCGCCGCCGAGAGCATCTATCTCCCGCACCATATGACCTTTTGCCAACCCCCCAATAGCCGGGTTGCAACTCATATAACCAATTCGATCAAGATTTGATGTAACAAGAATTGTTGAAAGACCCAGGCGCGAGGTTGCCAGGCAGGCTTCAATACCTGCGTGCCCTCCCCCAATTACAACGACCTCACAACTTAGCATTTTCACTTCCCTATACAAAAATCACTGAATATTTTTGAAATTACATCTTCCGATAAATCTATACCTAATAGGTCATTGAGATTTTTCAAAGCCTCACGCAACTCAATTGCAATTATTTCTTCACCAAACCTTTCAAGTATTAACCCCTTGGCTGCGACAACACAGTTTTGTACATGAGACAAAAGGCGGTGCTGACGAGCCGAGATGAGAAATCCTCCGTCGCCATCAAGGGTGTCGGAAAACATCTGTTCTATGCTTTGCGTGAGCCCGATAAGCCCATCTCCTGTTAATGAGCTCACCAAAAAGTGGGGCTTCGGAAGAGCCGGGACTTTAACCTCAGCAGCCAGTAGGTCTTTTTTTGAGCCAACAACTAAGACCGGCCGGCTCTTTAAAATTTTGTCATAGTGGGTTTGGTCTTCATCCGTCCACCCCTTGAGTATATCAAACACATATAGCACAAGGTCAGAGGCCTCAATGGTTTCAACTGATCGAAGAACTCCCTCTTTTTCAATACTATCATCCGTTTCTCTCAACCCCGCAGTGTCCACCAGCGTAGATAATATCTGCCCAAAATATTGGCTAGACTCAAGTGTGTCACGAGTGGTTCCCGCGTGCTCTGAAACAATGGCTCTGTTTTTCCCAAGAATAGCGTTCATGAGGCTAGACTTGCCAGCATTGGGGCAGCCAATGATCGCAACTCTTAGGCCATCTCTTAAAACCTTCCCCGCGCTGTAGCTGTTAACAAGCCTTGTTATTTTTAACTCAATGTTATTAATCCAAGCATTAAGGGCCTCAAAGTTTATTGCCTCAAGCCCCTCTGTCGCAAAATCAATATTAGCCTCCAAATGCGCCAGCAAACGAATGATCTCAAGTTTAATCTCCTGAATTGTACCACTTAACTGACCCTCTAGTTGCCTGAGGGCTTGATGAGAGACTTGGCTATTACGACTTTGCACCAACGACTGCACAGCTTCCGCCTGTAAAAGATCAATGCGGTCGTTCATGTATGCCCGATAGGTAAACTCGCCCCGATCTGCGGGGCGGCACCCCACATCGCCAAGCTTCATCATTGCGGCTTCAATTAAAGTGGGGCTGCCATGAAAGGAAATTTCTAAACTCTCTTCACCTGTATAGGAGCGGCCCCGTGAAAAGTAGGAGACCAAAACCTCATCGACTTTCTCTGCAGTCTTTGGGTCTTTAAAAAATCCGTAGTAAACTTTATGGCTAACAGGGGTTTTGGGCAAAAAGCCTAAAAGAGGGCGACAAATCTCTGCGCACCCCTCGCCGCTCACGCGGACAACACCAATGGCCCCATGCCCAGGAGGTGTTGCTAAAGCAAAAATAATATCTTTATCTCTCGCCAGGTAGCTCATTAGTCGGAGCTACTTACAACTTCCTCTCTTCTATTGCTGTTTCTACCTGTTGCTGAAGTTGCGGGAAAAATTTTAATTTTCTTAAAGTGACCATCGCCAATACTTTTACTTTTAACACGAGTGTCATTGGCTAAATGTTGGTGAACGACCTTGCGGTCTTTTGGCGCTAAAGCGCGAATATAAACTGATTTATTTTTTTCAATCACAACGGCCTTTAGGCGCTCGGCCAAGTCAATCAATGCTTGGCTGGACTCCTCTCGGTATCCATTGGTGTCCAATAGAACTTCTACTCTTTGCTCCGGCAGTTTGTGTTGGAGGGCTCTCATAAGAAAAAATTGAAATGCATCGAGAAGCTGGCCATCTTTCTCTGTTAACAACTCTTCATCGTCGCCACTGAGATTTAAAATTACCCTGTCTCCATCGGAGCTCACATCAAACTCTAAATCAAACTCTCCCAAAATAAGCGCTTGCTCCAAGATATCTGCCGCGAGGGTTTCGATATCGGATGACTTCCCACCACCAAAGAGCTTTTTAAACAAATTCATACTTCCTCCTTCAACTTCAAGATTTAGCTCCAGACTTAACTAATGTGTCGTTTTTTTCCTTCATTACAAAAACTTGCTGAATAATTCCAAAAAGGGTGCTGACAAAGATATACAAGGTTAGGCCGCTGGGCAACGTTAGCATGAAGGCAGAAAATAAAATTGGCATAATCATCATCACTTTTTGCTGAGCCGGGTCCATTGTTGAGGGCGTTAGCTTTGTTTGAAGAAAGAGTGTTCCGCCCATAAGGACCGGGAGAACGTAATAGGGGTCTTTGAGGCTCAAATCTTGGATCCAAAGTATAAATGGAGCCTTGTATAGTTCCACACTATGTAAGAGCACTTGGTAAAGGGCAAAAAATACAGGGATTTGTAAAAACATCGGCAAACAGCTGCCAAAAGGGTTTACTTTATTTTCTTTCCAAAGGCCCATCATTGCTTGGTTCATGGCCTGAGGGTCTTCTTTGTGGCGCTCCCTGATGCTATTGATTTGAGGCTGCAACCTTTGCATGGCCTTCATAGATCTTAGTTGCATTAAATAAAGAGGCAAAACAAACATGCGAACTAAAAGTGTCATTAATACAATCGCCCAACCATAGTTACCCGTTAGCTTATAAAAGCTATTCATAATCCATAAAAGAGGCTCACCGAGCCAACCAAAAAAGCCATAGTCCACAACTGGCTTTAAGCGAATATCTGCTTGGGACATTAAGCTCATAGATTTGGGTCCCGCAAAAACAGTTAGGTTGATAGTTGTCTCTTCTTCCATCTGCTCTGGTCGACGATATGTCAGTGTCCCAACATAAAGATTGTTTTCTTTAAAAAAATTAGTTGTAGGATAGATTGTGGACTCATCAGTTATAGCTAGGCCAAAGTAACTGCTGCCAATGGCTAGAAGCGATGTTTTTTCAAAGCTCTCTGACTTAGTATAATCAGGTTTAAGATGAATTCTTTCTTTTGTTCCTGAGTACTCCACATAGGCAGAGGCCCATGTTTTTGCATCAAAAGCACCCATAATTTGTTTTCCGGCCGCTCCCTTTGTCTCATCCGTTAATGCCAGCTCAGAGGCCTGCTCCTCAACGGTCTTGTAATTACCCTTAATTTTTAAAGACTCCTTAATAAGGTAATTATCGCTGTCGATGGTCAGTTTTTTCTCTACAGCCCAACCCGGCCCTGAGGCAGTGCCTGAAAAGATATTTTCGCTTTCGCGTTTAACATTTTTAAACTCAATGTATTGTCCATCAACCTTCGTCGCGAGCACGGCCCTTTCGTTGGTGCCTATCGCCACAGGGTTCCCCTGTCGATCTGTATACTTACTCAGCGTTATGCTTCTTAAGCCCATGCCTTGTGAGCTAACAAAGAAGTTAAGATTCTTTGATTCATAAGGCACCGTTTTTTCTTCAACGGTTGGCGCAAATACAGCGGCGCTCTTCTTTGCGGATTTCTTTGCTTCAAAATGATCCCCTGGGGCTGCCGGTTCGGCGTCTGCGGTTTCAGAAACCTTCTCGGCCGCCACCGTTTTTTTATACGCTTGGGGGTATTTTGTGGTCATGTAGTGTTGCCATCCCAACCAAATGACCCCAACAAAAACAATGGCAAAAATGGTTTTGGGATCAAAGAAGTTTGATTGTTGCTCCATCTAAGGATCTCCTAACTATCGAGCTGCTTTTTGGGAACCGGATCGTGCCCAAAAGAACCTCTAGGGTGACATTTTTTTAGCCTTAAAAGAGTTAGATGAATTCCCTTGATTGGTCCATACATTTCGACAGCCTCTACCGCATACTGCGAGCACGAGGGCTCAAATCGACAAAGACCGCCCAGCTGAGGGCCCAAAACGATACGATAAAAATGTAGGCTAAGCAGTGTAAGAGTTTTTAGTAACTCTTTGAATGCCGCGTAGAAATACAGCTTTAAACTCTTCATAGGCCAAGTTTTTATAAAATCCACCCATCATCGGATTAAATTTAAAATTAACATCATTTGTTTTTGATTCAGGTAAATCTATAGTTTTAAGAATCTCTCTAGACCATCTTTTAATTTTATTTCGAAGCACTGCATTGCCCACCTTGCGGGGAATAGTGTAGCCGACTCGCCAACAATGGAGATTGTTTACTAAAAAATTAATCTTTAGCCAAGGGCTCGCCCTAACGGACCGCCCTTGCGTGATCAAGTTTGTAAAATCAGAGCTTTTCCTAAGAGTTAGATACTTTTTACTTGCCACTAACAGTTACAGAAAGCTTCTTTCGACCCTTTGTTCTACGTCGAGATATTAACTGACGGCCGTCCTTTGTAGACATTTTTGATCGAAAACCATGGGTGGTTTTTCTTTTTTTACGACTTGGCTGAAATGTTCTTTTCATAGCGTTGCTCCCGAAAAATGAAGGGCATAAAAACACGATGTGCCACAACCTGTCAATACCACTTCTTTTATGCGCAGCTCATATGTAGAAAACACTGAGGAGATGGGGTAAGAACGAGTGTCTTTTTTATTATTCTAAATAATGGCGGGGGGATTTGGCCTTGAGTGATAACGACAGGGGGCAATTTGAGTTTAATTACGATTTCAGCCCTGAATCTGTTCATTCTCACGCCTCAGAAAAAAACGGCCAATTGGCGCCAGTTGATAATGGCCTGTGGCAAAAGGTTAAGGAGAGGCTCCTTTCAAAGCACCAATCTAATAAGCTTATCGAAACCTGGCTCATGCCTGCTGAGCTCCACTCCTGTGCTCAACAAGACGGGCGAGTTATTATCAAAATCGCCGTTCCCTCTCCTCTGCACCAGTATTGGTTAAGTCAAAATTTTGAAGAAGATCTCATACAAGAAATTGCTCTTTGGTACAAAGACCCATTTTCTATGGAGTATGTTGTTACAGGGCAAGCGCAGCAACCCCCTGTTTTCCACCAACCCACAAGCTTATCAACCGTAGACGTTATCAGTGAGCGCGTGGACGAGAGAGATAAGTTAAACCCTCTTTATACTTTTAATTCTTTTGTGGTTGGGCCTAATAATGAGTTTGCTCATGCGGCCTGTTTCACTGTGGCGGAAAACCCTGGTAAAAGTTACAATCCCCTTTTTATTTTTGGACCTACGGGTATGGGTAAAACCCACTTGTTAAATGCGGTTGGTAATCATATTCGATTAAAATTTGGTGATTTGCGCATCTGCTACCTTTCAGCTGAGCGCTATCTCAACGAATATGTCTCTGGAATTCGTCGAAAAACCATGGATAAGTTTAGAACAAAATATCGCGATAATTGTGATGTTTTGCTCATTGACGATATTCATACTCTCGCTCGGGGCGAGGCTATTCAAGATGAGTTTTTTCACACCTTTAACCATTTCTTTGAAACCGGCCGCCAGGTTGTTGTTGCTAGTGACCAGATGCCTAATGATATTAAGGGCTTAGAGGAGAGAATCCGCTCGCGTCTACAGGGTGGGCTTGTTGCAGACATTCAAATGCCCGATGTAGAGACCCGCATGGAGATATTAAGGTATAAGGCAGACTGTAAGGGTATAAAACTAAGCGACGACGTGGCCCTATTTATTGCTAATATTTCCAAAAAAAGCATCCGGGAGTTAGAGGGTAACCTCAATCGAGTTACTATTTTTGCCGAGCTCCGTGGCTTATCTGTAAACTTACAAACGACAAAGGCAGTTTTTGCCAATATCCAAATTGAAAATGATTCTATAAATGCTGATGAAATCATGAAAATGGTGGCTGAGACCTTTAATATGAAGGTCATGGACTTAAAATCAAAAACGCGAACTTTGCCCTTAGTGAAGGCGCGGCAAGCAGCTATGTACCTCATTCGTAGCCATTTGGAGCGGTCCGTCACTGACATAGGGCGTCTATTTAACAAGGACCACTCAACTGTCATCAATGCCCTTGAAAGACTCTCTTATCAACGCAATAAAGATCCAGAATTTGATTGTAAAATTAGAGCTTTAGAGTCTCGTATCAACAACTTGATGGGACGTTAATTGTGGATTGTGGAAAAGCATGGGTATTTGTCGTGGATAATTTTGTGGGTTCTCACTATTCCACCAAACGAGAGAGATACCATTTTTTTTCCACAAGAGTTATTCACAGGAATTGCTTATATGAATTAGATAGTTAGGAGATTTAGGGCATATTCAACGCCCCTACTACTACTACTACTTTATATATATATATTAATAGATAAGAAGAGAGGTCAAAAATGAAGGTCAAAGTAGAAAAGCAGGATCTTCTCCAATTAATTAGTAAAACTCAGAATATTGTTGAAAAAAGAAATACTATGCCAGTTTTAGCAAACGTTCTGTTAGAAGCTAAAGACAACTCATTAAGAGTTTATGCTACTGACTTAGAAGTGAGTTTAACTGATGACATCAGTGCTGAAATTGAAGAACCTGGTTCAGTAGCAATTAGTGCAAAAAATCTTTTTGAAATTGTTAGGGAACTCTCTGAAGGAACGGTGCAGTTAATTAAAAATCAAAATAGCTGGTTAACATTAAAACAACGTAAATCTGTATTTAATATTGTAGGAATACCAGCAGAAGAGTTTCCAATATTTCCAAGCTATACCACAAAGGAATTTGTTAAAATACATCCTGAAGTTTTAGCTGATATGATTGAAAAAACAATCTACAGCATCTCAAATGATGAAACGAGATATAACTTAAACGGCGTTTATTTTGAACAAAAACAAACTGAAGAGGGTATGCATTACCGCATGGTTGCTACTGATGGGCATAGATTAAGTTTAGTAGACAGACAGAGCCAATCAAAAACAAAAGAACCTAAAAGCAGTGAAGGTGTTATTATTCCTCGTAAAGGTCTTCAAGAAATAAGAAAACTATTAGAACAATCTAAAGAGCAAATAGAAATGGCCTTTGAAGGTTCTCAATTTATTTTAAAAGGACAAAGTACATTATTACTCATTAGATTAATCGAAGGTAAATATCCCAACTATCAACAACTTATCCCCAAAAACATGAAACGCACGGTCCTAGTGCCTAGAGAAACATTAACATCTTCTTTAAGAAGAGTTTCTTTGCTGTCTAATCAAAAATCAAAAAGCGTTACGTTGACATTAAATCCTGGTCTTATGCAAATTTCTTCAAATAATCCGGAAATGGGAGATGCAAAAGAAGAAATTGAAGTAGACTACAAGGGGGAAGAATTAAAAATTGGTTTTAATGCGAAATATTTATTAGATATTTTAAATAGCATTCATGATGAATCTATACGCATTGAACTTAACGATCAATTATCTCCAGGATTAATAGCTCCTAAAGGTGATAGTAATTATACTTGTGTCGTTATGCCGATGAGAATCTAAATGTGTCTATTCAGTTTTTAGAAATTCATAATTTTAGAAACTTAAAGCATCAAAAAATTTTTTTAAATAAAAGATTAAATCTTGTGATTGGCGATAATGCACAAGGTAAGACAAACTTCTTAGAGACAATTCACTTTGCACTTTCTGGACAAGGATTAAAAGGCTCAGACTATAGGGAAAGTATTCAATTCTCCGCTGAACAGGCGACTATTAACTCTAAAATAAATAAAAATAAATTAGAGTACTCAGTGAAAATAAAACTAGGACGAGAAAAAAAAGAAATTTACTTAAATGAAAAACACACAATTGCAAAAAAAATTTCTTCCATATTTCCATTTGTCCTTTTTTGCCCTGAAAGCCTGTCCTCGATAAAAGGTTCCCCTGCACAACGTCGACAGTTAATGGATCATGCGTTATTTCATAACTTGGAATACAGAAACCTATCCAGTCAGTATGAGCGTCTATTAAAGGCAAGGAATAAAGTTCTTAAAGATCTTAGGGAAAACCCTACCTCAGAGCTTTTAAACGTATACACGGCCCTGACAGAACAAATGGTGCCCATTGGGGCACAGGTGACCTTTCTAAGAATGCAACTTTTAAGAAATTTAGAAAAAATCATAGAACCTACTTTGCAAAAAATAATGGGCGAAGAGTCTATTTGTGTAAAAGTTGAGTATTTAATCTCTGAGGTTGCCTCTAGTTTCGCTACCCTAGAAGAAACTAATGACGCGCTAAGGCTAAAAGCAGAGAGCTTATCTAAAATTGAACTTTCTGTGGGAAACACTCTCTTTGGTCCTCACAAACATGACTTACGTTTTTTGGTGAATGAAAAGGAGGCCAAGGCTTATTGTTCACAGGGTCAACAAAGGGCCTTAATTTTAGCATTTAAGATAAGTCAAATAGTGCATCACTTTGAAAGTTATGGTAGTTTTCCTCTTCTGCTATTGGATGATGTTTTGTCTGAATTGGATGAAGATAAGCGCCTGTATTTGGTAGCTTTTCTAAAGTCTTTAAATACTCAAACAATTCTCACTAGTGCAGAAAAACTATCTTCATTAAGCAAGCTAGGCTTTGACCTTAAGGACGAGAAAAACTTAGCCTTAAAGGTAGAAAATGGAATTGTTTCGAAGATAGAAAGAATTGAATCCATCAACCAAGGAATGATGTTTGTCTGAAGAAAATCTAGCAGGGAATAGTACGTACACAGCTGATTCAATCCAAGTTTTAGAAGGTCTTGAGGCAGTAAGAAAAAGACCAGGTATGTATATTGGTGATACCTCTCTTAGAGGTTATCACCATTTAGTTTATGAAATCATTGATAACTCTGTAGACGAACATTTGGCAGGATTTTGTAATAACATCACTGTAACAATTCATGCCGATGAGTCTGTTACTGTTGAAGATGATGGGCGCGGCATACCTGTAGAAAATCACAACTCTGGAAAATCAGCATTAGAAGTTGTTATGACAGTACTTCATGCCGGAGGTAAGTTTAATAGTAATACTTATAAAGTTTCTGGAGGACTCCATGGAGTAGGTGCTTCTGTTGTTAATGCTCTGTCAGAACGTTGTCGCGTAGAAGTGCGGCGCGCTGGAAAAATTTGGGTTCAAGAGTATGAAAAGGGAGCGCCACAAGGCCAATTATTAGTGGCAGGTGTCTCTGAAAAAACAGGAACTAAAACAACATTTAAGCCAGACATAGAAATTTTTAAAGAAGAAGGCTTGGCCTACAACTCTGAAACTCTTTCTCATAGAATTCGTGAACTGGCATTTTTAAATCCAGGACTAAGCTTTACGCTCATTGACGATCGAAAAGAAAAAACTCATCACTTTTTGTACAAAAACGGAATAATAGAGTTTGTGGGCTACATGAATGAATCACGAAAAACTGTAAACCCAGAAGTTATTTTTATTAAAGGCAATAAAGATAATGTAGATGTAGAAGTGGCAATGCAGTGGAATGATTCTTACTCAGAACTAATTTATACCTATTGTAATAACATTAATACGATTGAGGGTGGATCTCATTTGGTTGGTTTTAGAACGGCCCTCACCAGATGTATCAACGCTTATGCGGGCAAAACAAATCTTTTAAAAGATATCGGCTCCTTAGAGGGAGAGGATATTCGAGAAGGCTTGGCCGCCGTGATTAGCATTAAAGTGTCTGAGCCTCAGTTTGAGGGTCAAACAAAAACAAAACTAGGAAACAGTGAAGTTAAAGGAATTGTTGAAACCCTGTTGAGTGAAAAGCTTAATGACTGGTTAGATCGATTTCCAGCACATGCAAAACTAGTGATTTCAAAAAGTGTTGAGTCTGCAAGGGCAAGACTAGCGGCGAGAAAAGCGAGAGAGCTGACTCGTAGAAAAACAGCTTTGGATGCGGGAGCTCTGCCCGGAAAAATGGCCGACTGCCAAGAAAGAGACCCTGCTCTCTGTGAACTTTATCTTGTTGAGGGGGATTCGGCAGGGGGATCGGCAAAACAAGCGAGAGACAGAAGAACTCAAGCTGTTTTGCCTCTAAAGGGTAAGATTTTAAACGTAGAAAAAGCACGTTTTGATAAAATGCTATCCAATGAAGAGATTCGCATGATGATTTCAGCACTTGGAACAGGTGTTGGTAAAGATGCAGAAGTAGATAAAATTAGATATCACAAAATTATTATCATGACAGATGCAGATGTGGATGGCTCGCATATCCGCACGCTTTTGTTAACATTCTTTTATAGGCAGCTGCCGGCCCTTTTAGAAAATGGCTACATCTATATTGCGCAACCACCGCTCTACAGAGTCAAAAAAGGCAATTCAGAAAAATACATTAAAGATGAAAAACATCTAACGGATCATCTGCTTGATGTTGGTCTTCAAAATATTGAATTCACAAGTGTGCCCCAACAGCCAGACAAGGTAATTCTTAAAAAGTTTATTCATCAGATTCAAAAGTTAGAATCCTTACTAAGAGTTATCGCGAACAAAAAAGACACCGAAGCCATACTCTATGTCTTAAAAAACATAAAGGAACCTTTTGAGGCCTTAAAAACAAAGGAATCAATTGATGCCGCGATGGTTGGCTTGAAAACATGGCTATTGGAGCAAGCGTCTAGCGTCGCATCGCAAATGGACTATACGGTTAGTGAAGATGATGAGCATGGTAATTTTTATGCAGAAATATCCATTGTTCGCTTTGCTCAAACTCGAAAAACAACATTTAATTTTGATTTTTTCAACTCTCCGGAGTTTAAAGAGCTCGCTTCTTTATGGAAGCAACTAGAGGGCGTAGCAAAGCAACCCATAACAATTAAAATTGGCGACACAGAAAAAAGTTTTATTAGTTATGATGAGTTTGCTCAGCACATTATTGAGGAAAGCAAAAAAGGAAACTATATTCAAAGATACAAGGGGTTGGGTGAAATGAACCCTAATCAACTTTGGGATACCACTCTGAACCCAGAAAACAGAACACTATTACAGGTTAATGTGGGGGATGCAATTTCTGCCAACGAAACTTTTAGTATTCTCATGGGCGAACATGTGGAGCCACGAAGAAAATTTATTGAAGACAATGCCCTCCTTGTTAAAGGTTTGGACGTATAAGCATGAGCACACCGGAAACACCATCACCATCAAATATTATACCTGTAGATATTAATTCAGAAATGAGAGACGCATATCTTCAATACTCCATGAGTGTAATTGTTGGTCGCGCGTTGCCTGATGTGAGAGATGGTCTTAAGCCCGTGCATCGTCGTGTTCTGTTTTCAATGTACGAATCTAGCTACACCCACGATAAGCCATATAAAAAATCAGCTCGTGTTGTGGGGGATGTGATTGGTAAATATCACCCGCATGGAGATGCTGCCGTTTATGACACCATTGTGAGAATGGCCCAAGACTTCTCCATGAGATATATCTTAATTGATGGACAAGGAAACTTCGGATCTATCGATGGCGATAGCCCGGCCCATATGCGTTACACAGAAGTGAGGATGACAAAAACATCCGAGCTACTGCTTGAAGATATTGAAAAAGAGACGGTCCCCTTCGGCCCTAACTATGATGACTCTTTAGAAATTCCACACGTACTTCCTGCAAAGTTTCCAAACCTTTTGATTAATGGAAGCACAGGAATTGCTGTAGGAATGGCGACGAATATTCCCCCTCACAATCTCTGCGAAGTTATTGATGGCTGTATTGAGCTTATTAAAAATCCCAATGTTACTATTGATGAGTTGATTCAACACATCCCGGGCCCAGACTTCCCGTCTTCTGGAGAAATCTTAGGCAGAGAAGGTATTTTATCCGCTTATAAAAAGGGCAGAGGAATTATTACCTTAAGAGCTGTGGCAGAAGTGATAATGGGCAAGTCGGGTAAAGAGCAAATTATTGTCACAGAACTTCCCTACATGGTGAATAAAGCAAAGCTCATTGAAAACATTGCAGATATGGTCAGGGATAAAAAAGTTGAGGGCATTTCAGATATCCGAGATGAGTCATCGCGAGAGGGCATGCGCATCGTTTTTGATATAAAAAAGAACGAAAACGCAGAAGTCATATTGAATCGACTTTATAAGTACTCACAGCTCCAGACGAGCTTTGGTATTATTATGCTGGCTCTTGATGCGAAGAACCAGCCAAGAGTTTTTGATTTAAAGTCGATGCTAGAGGCCTTTATTGATCACCGCCGAGAAGTGGTGACGAAGCGTTGTATTTTTGAGCTAAAGAAAGCTGAAGCCAGAATTCATATTCTACAGGGCCTCCAAAAAGCCCTTGATCATATTGATGAAGTTGTAGCAACCATACGTGCAAGCCAAGAGGCCTCAGAAGCAAAAGTGACCCTTATCCAAAGGTTTAACTTTAGCGAACGCCAAGCTCAGTCTATTTTAGAAATGAGATTACAGCGTTTGACTGGCCTCGAGAGACAAAAAATTATTAATGAGATAAAGGACATTGAAATTCAAATTCAATGGCTTAAAAAAGTCTTAGGCAACGTAGCCGAAATTTATAAAATCATCACTCAAGAGCTGGAAGAGATTAAACAAAAGTTTGGTGATGAGCGACGAACAAAAATCACGGGAGACCTTGCCAATATTGATGACGAGGACCTTATCACCGAAGAGGACGTTGTTGTTACCGTTACTCACACAGGATATATTAAGCGCATTTCTTTAGATGAATATAGAACCCAAAGACGCGGAGGCAAGGGCATCAAAGGAATGGAAACAAGAGATGAAGACTTTATCTCTAGCCTCTTTGTTACGAGCACAAAAACAACACTTCTTGTATTTACAGATAAAGGTAAAGCCTACTGGTTAAAGGTGCATCGCCTACCAATTGGTAGCAGAACTTCAAAGGGTAAGTTCATTGCCAATGTTTTGAAGCTCTCTGAAACTGAAAAAGTACAGGCAATTTTACCAATAGAGAATTTTTCTGATGAAAAATTTGTAGTATTTATAACTAAAAATGGAACTATTAAGAAAACGCCCCTCAGCGCATTTTCTAATCCACGCCCCTCAGGAATTATTGCCCTTACCATCGACTTAAACGATGTTCTAATTGCGGCAAAACTAAGCTCGGGCCTAGATGATATCTTTTTAGCAACCATAGGTGGCATGTCTATTCGATTTAACGAGAGTAATGTGCGTCCTATGGGGCGAAATGCCAGGGGTGTGAGAGGTATTAACCTATCTACCGGCGATGAAGTTGTGAGTTTAGAAATTTTTGAAAAAGAAACGCCAAAGGCCGTATTAGTCCTCACATCTGGTGGCTACGGAAAACGAACTGATATTAGCGAGTACAGACCCCAGAGTCGTGGCGGCGTAGGCATTATCACTCAAAATGTGACAGATAAAACTGGCTCCGTTGTTGGCACTCAGTGTGTTCAAGACGATGATGACGTGATGGTTATTACGGATAAAGGGCAAATTATTAGAACACGCTGTAAAGAAATATCCATTCTTGGCAGAAACACCCAGGGTGTACGCATTATCTCGCTTAATGACACAGAAAAAGCTTCTTGTTTGGCAATAGTGGCCGACAAAGAAAGCGGTGACGGCCCAGCAGATGAAGAATCTGTTTAAAAATAGCCTTTATACGCTACTGTGTTTCGCAGTAGCGGCCTGCCTCAGTACCAAATCATCTATAGAGGAAGCCAAGAGCCAAGCCTCAAAGGGAAACTTTGAAGAGGCCACAAAAAAACTAATGGCCATCGCCAAAATTAAGCCGGGCTCAGAAGAGTCTTTGGATGCTTTGCGTGTAGGTGCAAAGATTAGCTTTTTAGAGGCCAAGGACTATCAAACTGCCGCTGTTTTTTTTAAAGAATTGGTTCTTTACTCAGACCAAGAAAAAGAAAGAATAGATGCTCAAAAAAAACTTGGTGAAATTTACTTTGAACGCCTCAGTGATAACGCCAGGGCCATTGATGAGCTCAATAAGGTTTTATTAATTCCTATAGAACCGGAAGAAGAAACAAAGCTAAGGCTTATGTTAGCGAAGGCATATTTTTATTTAAATAAATTTGGCCAGGCAGAAAGTGAAGCCGACATAATTTTAGAAAAAGCAAAACAGCCTAAAAGTATATTTGATGCAAAGCTGGTAAAAGCAAATGTGGCCTTTTCTACTCAAAAGTTTGATCGGTCGGCAGAGATATATGAAAAGTTAATGAGTGAGTTTCCTCAAGAATCAAGAGAAGAGCATGTAGGACTCACCCTCGCCATTGTTTATGAAGAGCAAAAAGAGCTGGATGAGGCCATAAAGGTTTTAGAAAAAATTAAGACGAGTTATCCCAACCCCGAGTTTATTGAAACAAAACTACAAAGAATCTTAGAAAAGAAAAAACTACTGCCAGGGGCCAGAGGCTTAAGAAAGTAAGTATGTCGAATTTAAGATATTTTTCACTGGTTGCAGAGCTTGGCGCAGGAATATTTTTAGCCGCCTATATCGGACAGGAGATGGATAACAAGGGCTACCTAGGGGGCTACAGCATGATTGCCCTTGTTCCGGCGGTGATTGTCCTATGGGTTTGGAGGGCCAGTCGTTTGCTGAGCAAGGAGGATAGTGAAAAGCTTTAAAAGAATAGCACGGCCTGCCAGCCTCGTTTTTGCCGCAGAGCTTCTAACCTTTTATTTTATCTATGATTCTCAGGATTTGAATATAGAGGGGTACTACTGGGCCAGCTTTGGGGCTTTGGCCAGTATTTTTAACCTACTGTTGCTGACTTTGCTGTGGATCCTCATGGTTGAGAAAAAAAAGGTTGCTACAGCTCTAGGGGTCATTGTAATTAAGTACGCGATTTTAATAGCAATTGTACAAACTATCGGGAGCCCAAGTTCTGCTGATAAAGTGAGTAGAACAGCGCATTTTGGGTATGGGTTTATTACCTACTTGGCGATAGTGTTAATTCCAATCTCTTTAGAGGGATGGAAAAGTTTAAGGAATGTGGATGAAGCATCATTTTAGTTGGACTCAGTTTATTCCCTATGTTGGTCATGACAAAGTTCATATTGCGACTCTTTTAATTTCATCAGTACTCATTATTCTTTTGGGCTTAGTCGCCAGAATTTCTTTAGGACGTGGTGAGGTTGCTGTTGTTCCTGCGGGCAAAGTTTCTATTCGTGGATTTTTTGAGATGGTCTGTGATTTGATAGGTTACCTTCTTGAAATGGTCATGGGCCATGAGGGCATTAAGTACGGCCCAATTTTCGCATCTATCTTTGTATTCATTTTAGTTAATAACCTGATGGGTTTGTTGCCGGGAATGACGGCCGCCACAGATAATTTAAATACCACATTTGCTCTCGGAATCTTTTCCTTTGTTATGTACAATGCCTACGGCTTAAAACACCACGGCTTTGGGTACCTAAAACAATTTACGGGTCCAGTGCTTTTGATGGCCCCCTTTATGTTTGTTATCGAACTATTTTCACATATAGTCAGGCCGTTCACTCTTGGATTGAGAATTGTTGGAAACATTCAAGGTGATCACGCAGTTCTTGGAGCTTTTTTAGATATCGCTCCGTATGGAGTTCCCATGATTTTCTACGTGATGGGAATATTCGTTTGTGTTATGCAAGCTTTAGTGTTCACGTTGTTATCAATGGTTTATGTATCCATGGCCACAGCACACGATCACTAGAAATAAACAAGTAAAACAAAAACAAAAGAGGATGAAGGAGAAAACAAAAATGAAAATGGTTTCAAAAGTTATGTCAGCAGTGGTTGTTGCGCTTTCTGTAGCCCCAGCATATGCGCAAGAAGGAGAGGCTATGGTTAAGTCTGATAGCCTGGGTATTGTTGCCTTAGGCGTGGGATTGATCATGGGTCTTGCTGCGATTGGCGGAACACTTGGTCAAGGTAAAGCTGTTGCTGCGGCAATGGACGGTATTGCCCGCAACCCAGGTGCTCAGCCTAAAATGTTCATCCCTATGATTCTTGGCCTAGCCCTTATTGAGTCATTGGTGGTGTTGGCATTTGTAATTGCACAAATGTTATTAGGAAAAGTCTAAGCGTAAGAGCTTAGAACAAGTAAAAAAGCAGACAGTTTTGTCTGCTTTTTTTTATCTAGCGACTAATTAAAATAACGACGAAGATACTGGCCGGTAAAGCTAGCCTTGGTTTTCGAAATATCACGGGGATGTCCTTGTACCAAGAGGGATCCGCCCTCATCGCCCCCCTCGGGGCCTAAATCGATGACGTAATCGCTGGACGCTATCACATCAAGATTATGTTCAATCACAATAACTGTATTTCCCTGATCTACTAGGCTTTGTAAAAGCTCAATTAAATTTCTGACATCATCAAAGTGAAGTCCCGTGGTGGGTTCGTCTAAAATATAAAGAGTGTTTCCGGTGTTGGATCGAGAAAGCTCTTTGCTAAGCTTCACTCGTTGAGCTTCCCCTCCCGACAAGGTTGTTGAGCTTTGACCAAGCGTGATGTAATCGAGGCCGACTTGTTTGAGTGTTTCTAGTTTTTTATGGATGAGCTTATGATGTTCAAAAAATGGCAAGGCTTCAGCCACACTCATTTCTAAAATATCCGCGATGGATTTACCCTTATACTTTATGTTTAAGGTTTCCCGATTATAGCGACGACCATTACAAACTTCACAAGTCACGAATACATCAGGCATAAAATGCATATCTACCTTTATGGATCCAGCTCCCATGCAGTGCTCACAGCGACCACCTTTAACGTTGAAGCTAAAGCGGCCCGGCTTATAACCACGAATTTTTGATTCAGGATGTTCAGCAAAGAGCTGCCGGATAAGAGAAAATAGCCCTGTATAGGTGGAAGGGTTGGACCGTGGTGTTCTGCCAATAGGTTTTTGGTTAATATCGATAACCTTATCAAGAAAGTTTAATCCAGAGATACTTTTATAGGGTGATGGCTCTTGCGAGATAAGCCCAAAGTGCTGAGAGGCTGCCCGAAAAAGAGTGTCTAACACAAGCGTGCTCTTGCCGCTACCAGAGACCCCAGTCACTGTCGTGAGTGTGCCGAGTGGGATATCGACATCAATGCTTTTAAGGTTATTTCCAGAGGCGCCAAGGATGGAGAGGTAGCGAGTATTGGGACCCACCACTCTCTCTCGGGTTTTCACTGCAGAAGCTTTTCCAGAGAGATATTGGCCCGTAAGACTTTTCTTTGATTTTTCTATGTCTTTTAAGGTGCCAATGGCAATGACGTCACCACCGATAATGCCGGCCCGTGGGCCAATATCAATAATATGATCTGCCATGCGAATGGTGTCTTCATCGTGCTCTACGAGAAGGACGGTGTTTCCGCGATTCTTTAGCTCTGTCAGTGTCGTTAATAAGCGCCCATGATCGCGAGGGTGAAGTCCAATGCTAGGTTCATCTAAAACATAAAGAACCCCCACAAGGGCAGAGCCTATTTGGGTGGCGAGACGTACCCTTTGGGCCTCACCCCCAGAAAGAGTGTGTATGGGGCGCTGAAGGCTTAGATAGGAAACACCAACATGATTTAAATAAGAACTACGATCATTAATTTGTATAAAAATCTTTTCAGTGATGTGTTTTGAGCGTGCATCTAAATGTATATGACCCAACTCAGAGTGTAGCTTGCTAATGGATAGAGAGCTAAAGTCGACAATGTTCTTTTCATTAATATAAACACTCCGAACCTCGGGCTTAAGACGTGTGCCTTCACAGTCCTTGCAGGTCTCGAAGACTTCATCAACCTCATCCTCACCAGGAATCTTTACCTCTTTATGTACACCACCAAGGCCGTTACAGGTGACGCATGCGCCTCGAGAGTTGTTGAAGCTAAAAAAGCGAGGTTCAATTTCGGCAAAACTATAACCACACTTGGGGCAAGCGGCCTTTAAAGAAAAAAGCTCTGAGCCGTGGCCAAGAGTTTCTACCAAGACAACACCCTCGCTTAGCTTGAGGGCGGCCTTAACTGCGGCAGTGAGTCTTGATTCAACATTGCTATTAAGAATGAGACGATCAATCACAAGGTCAATATCATGACTCAAGGTTTTTTTGAGCTTTGAGATTTGGGTGATGTCGACTTCGGCCCCATCAATTTTGGCCTTTAAATAGCCAGCCTTGATCCACTTGGCAAACTCAGCTGTAAACTCGCCCCTTTTTCCCCTAACAACGGGCGCGTAGATAATAATTTTTGCACCCCTTTTTTTATTAAGAATGTTTTCAACTATTTTAGAGTCCGTTTGGTGGGTCACAGGAATTTTGCATCGAGGACAATGGGGCACTCCAATGCGTGCAAAAAGAAGGCGTAGATAGTCATAAATTTCAGTGACAGTGCCTACGGTGGACCGTGGATTTACTCCAGATGTTTTTTGTTCAATAGCAATAGCAGGAGAAAGGCCAGTGACAGAATCTACTTCGGGTTTTTTTAATTGCTCTAGAAAGTTTCGTGCATAAGCGGAGAGGCTTTCGACATAGCGGCGCTGGCCTTCAGCATAAATCGTATCAAAGGCAAGGCTAGACTTACCACTACCACTTAAGCCCGTAATCACTGTGATGGAGTTTCTAGGTATAGTGACAGAAATATTCTTTAGATTATTCTCTCTGGCACCAATAACTTGAATGGTTCCAGGGTTTTTTTCGCTCATAGCATTTTATTCACAATATCTTCAAACTCTTTGCGGATTCTTGCTAGGCCGTTCTCAGAGGTGGACTCAAAACGCAGCACAAGCACGGGCTGAGTGTTTGAAGCCCTTGCTAGTCCCCAGCCATCAACATAGCTAACGCGAATGCCATCTATATAATTTATATTCGTTGGACCACTGGCGGACTTGAAGTGTTCTTTAAGGGCTTCAACAATTGTTCTCTTTTTCTCTTCCGTTGTATCAATGCGCAACTCGGGAGTGTTGTATGCCGAAGGAATACCCTCTAGAAGCTCATTGATTTGCTTCCCGGTGCGAGAGAGAATTTCAATAACACGCAAGCCTGCGTAAATAGCATCGTCATAACCATAGTTGCGATCATTAAAAAAGATATGGCCACTCATTTCGCCGCCAAAGGGGGCATTCATCTCTTTAATTTTATGTTTAATCAAACTGTGCCCGGTCTTCCACATAATGGGCTCACCCCCATGGGCTTTAATGTCATTATAAAGACGATCAGAGCACTTCACATCACCAATAATAGGGCTACCCTTTTCTCTAGATAAAATATCTCGCGAAATAAGAGCCATCAGTTCATCGCCATAAAGTGTATTGCCAAGATAATCCACAACTCCGATGCGATCAGCATCACCGTCAAAGCCAATGCCAACGCGTGCCTTCGTTTCTTTGACTGCCTTCTTTAGGTCTACCAAGTTTTTTTCAACGGTGGGGTCAGGATGATGGTTCGGAAATCGACCGTCGGGCTCTTCAAAAAGAATTTTTCCATGTTCCATTAAACCACAGGCCTCAAAGAGCCTTCTCACAACGGAGCCCGCGGCACCATTGGCACAGTCCAAAACAAAAGGAATAGACTTTAGGTTTTCAAACTCTTTTTTGTATTGCTCAACATAAGGCGTGAGAATGTCATATTTTTGAGAAGAACCTTTTCCGGTCAAAAAGGAATCCGCAATCATGATTTCTTTTAGCTTTTGAATATCCTCACCAAAAATTGTGGTCTTACCAAGAGAAATTTTAAAGCCGTTATACTCAGGAGGGTTGTGACTTCCCGTGATCATAATACCCCCATCTAATCCTGGAATGTGAAAGGTGGAGTAATAGGAAATGGGGGTTGTCACAAGACCTAGTTCAAAAACAGTTGCGCCGCTATCAACAAAGCCCCGCACTACAGCCTGAGCTAGTTTGGGTGAAGACAGCCTGGCATCATAGCCAACAGACAACTTTAATTGTTTTTTGCCAGTGTTTTTAAAAATAAAGGTGGCGTGAGATCGACCTAAATTATACGCGAACGTCTCATCGTAATCACGATCAACAACCCCTCGGATGTCGTACTCTCTAAAAATTTCCGGATTAAACTTCATCATTTAAACTCACCTTTTCTTTTGCTAGTTGCATGGCCCAAACTATGGCCTCTGTCATAGAGGTTGGATCAGCCTTATCCTTGCCAAATATATCCTTTGCTGTGCCGTGATCGCAACTTGTTCTAATAAAAGGAAGCCCAAAGGTAAGGTGCAACCCGGCATGCTGATGTACTAGTTTAAATGGAATCAGGGCTTGATCATGATAAGGAGCAACATAGATAGAATATTTTTTCCACTGGGACTCTTGATAAGCAACATCGGGAACAAGGGGCCCCTCCACTTTTATATTCTTTTCTCGCGCCATCTTCAAGGCAGGAGCAAAAATCTCCGCCTCCTCTTTTCCCAAAATTCCGGATTCGCCAGCGTGAGGGTTGAGGCCCACGAGTGCCACGGGACGGTCTCTTTTCGTCCGTCCCAAAAGTTTTTTTAGAGTATTGGCATTTTTGATGGCCCTTACTACCAATGGAATTTTTAACTCTTTATGAACGGAGGCCAAAGGAATATGACCACTCATGATGAGGCAAGAAAATTTCTCACCAATAAATGTCATAAATAAATATTCAGACTTAGTCACCCTGCGGAGAATTTCAGTATGGCCAATATCTTTAAAGCCCGCATTTAAAATACTTGTTTTAGAAAGTGGGGCTGTTGCCAAGGCATCAACGTGGCCATAAAGCCCGGCCTTGGCACTCTGCTCGACCCATTGGGCGGGCGAAAGGTTAGAGGCAATATCAATGAGAACCTTGTGGTTGCCAGGAGTGTCTTTCATTGCCTCGGGCCAAGAGCTCACGGTTTGTCTGTGAAATTTTGAATCAATAATTTTTAAATACTTATTTTTGGCCTGAGGAGATCTCCAAACATAAAAGTTAAAGCCCTGTTTCGGGCCAACTTTTTGTAATGCTTTGGCAACAACCTCTAAGCCAATGCCATCGAGGTCCCCAGTTGTAATAACAACCTTATATGGGCGAGTCACGGCTCATTCACTCGAATGAAGGCCTCTCGTTTTTTCTGCTCTAGCCAGAATGTAAATTGTTTCTTGAAAGCCTCTTGATAAAGAACCTGTCGAATACTTTCTTTTTCTTGGTCCAGCTGAGGGTCGGCAATAACCTTTCGATCCAGGAGCTTTAGTATGTGGACGCCAGCGTCTGTTTTCACAAGTTCTGTCACTTGCCCGACATTAATTTTTTTCAAGGCACTTTCCATTGAAGAAAGGAACTCCCCAGATTTAAATGTACCTAGTGTTCCGCCAGTTGTGAAGTTGGGATCTTCGCTGTAGCGAGAGGCCAAAGCCTCAAAGCTCTCCCCCTTTTTAAGGCGACCAAGCACTTGTTTTGCCCGAACCTCGGCCTCTTTGAGTGAGCCATTGTCTGCAGAAAAGAAAATATGAGAGATTTTAAATTCGTAAGAATCCTTACTGTTCGTACCCTTACGCTGAGAGAGATAATAGGAAAGAATATCCTCATCAGATATTTTGATTTTGGATGTAATGGTCTGTTCGAT
>Ga0066639_10000382_pt1 | contig 37977 bp, 31 predicted proteins | sample CryGeyCG2114_010_2_FD_59504 | JGI IMG/M metagenome (GOLD analysis project Ga0066639, IMG submission 59504) | Groundwater microbial communities from aquifer - Crystal Geyser CG10_big_fil_rev_8/21/14_0.10 | ecosystem: Environmental > Aquatic > Deep subsurface > Groundwater | place: USA: Utah...
TGAATTGGCACGGTACAATAGTGGTGGAACGCAGGCTCATGGATATCGTATTGAGATTGATCCGACAAATGTTGTTGAAGAAACAAACGAAGAAGATAATACACACCAACGTTTTTTCCTCCCAGACTTTGTCCCTAACTTTTTCTTTTTAGAAGAACGTGACGGAGATAGATTTAACCTTCAACTGACTGTAGAAAATAGAAATCCCGATGCAGATCATGGGACAATTCATGCGTTGGTTCGTTTTTGGGATGCAGATAATACATATATTTATGATGACCACCGTGTTGTCAATGGAGGTCGGCGGGTGTATGCGGGGTCTGCCGATGTGGTATGGCCAATGGATCGGGACGAACTTGACGAAAGAATAAATGATATTAGTATCCCCGTTCGTGTCCCGGTAAATGCTGTACGAATCGAAGTATCTCTTGATATTGATAGAGATGTACCAGAGTTAAGCGAAGAAAATAATCGTCTTGAGCTTGGTATGGGGCCAAATGCTATGATGATGGCGGTTGTGCCGCAAGCACTCCGTGAAGAGGGAGAAGATCCAGAACATCCTGGTGGAGATTGTGATGCAGGGTTTGCACCGGGCGATGCATTTTATTTTATGGATCGAGTTGGAGAACAGATGCGAGAGTGGTTTGCCTTTGGTGACGAAGCAGAAGCGGAAGAATTTGATCAGCAGGCCTGTGAGCGGTATGCCGAGCTTGCAATACTTCTCGAAGAGGATGAAAATGAGGAAGCACGTGAGCAGGTTGAGAGGGTTGAACGTGCACAGCAAAGAAGACGCCAGGCGATTGAAAGGATGCGAGTGGATGGCAATAACAAGTGGATAGGGTATGCAGAAAAGGCGTTTGATGATGCTGCCGTTCACATTGTATTTTTGGAAAAAGGAGAGAAACATTTTGGTATTGAATTTGTCGAAAAAAAGAAAAAAGAAGCGGTAGAAGAAGCGGCCGATTTGTTTGTTTTGACCGGTAAGTATGCTCCGTCAAAAGAGAAGGTCTTGGCAGAGGAAGCCGGAGAGGAAACACGCTCCGAACAAGAGGAAAAGGAGGCATTTGTGGACTTGTTGAGCACAAAATTTGAAGCCGCTGGTTTGCGGATTGGTGAAGCAGAAAAACAAGTACTTGCCTCACAAATTAGGAAACGTGCCGAAGAACAAGTGGAAATGAAGTCATTTACCGGCCAATGTAAAGAACAGTATGTATGTGCGACAGACGGAAATACAGAACAAACACATTTGGCAAATGATGTCCCCACTAACTTGAGATTTTTGCACTGTGGCGAATGTACATATCAAGCAGAATTGCCGGAAAGTGGAAGTATCAATCCGTATCCACAGTGTGGTAGTGAGAGGTATGTCTGTGTGACAAATGCAGATCGTTTGGAAACCTATCTGGGTGATAGCGTGCCTGCGCAAGCTGAGTTTTTACACTGTGGAGATTGTCGGTATGATGAGGTGGTAGAAAGAGTTGTGGCAGACCGATTTCCAACATGTGCCAACGAGGCATATGTCTGTATTGATACAGGGGACTTTGGGCAACAAACACATTTGAAAGAAAGCGCTCCGGAAGGAAGATTTCTTGGTTGTGGTGATTGTACCTATGAGTCAGTAGAAACCGAAGAAACTCAGGAAGTCCGTGAGGCTGAAAAAGTAGCTGAGCCAGAAGAGGTGCGCACTGTCCCACCAGCGGACCTTTATATAAAAGATGCTGGATTTTCTCCACAAACAATTACGGTAGACCCAGGGCAAAAACTCTTTATCTTCAACGTGACTGATAACTATGTTGCCATTGTAGGGGACATTGAAACAGAGAAGTTCAATACATACGAAGGGATTACCTACGTTGCGCCGAACGTCCCAGGCTCATATATCATGTACTCTTCACTGGGGCGAGACAAAGTAGGGAAAATGGTCGTGCGCGGTACTGTAGAAACGGAACCAACGGTCACAGACAGATTCCCAACGTGTAAAGAGCAATACGTGTGTATTGACACGGGGTCATTTGGACATCAGACGCATCTGAAAGAAAGTGCACCAGATGGGACGTTGATTAGCTGTGGTGAATGTACGTATGAACCAGTTGAAACAGTGACTGAACCAGAGTGTCGATCAAACACAGAGTGTGGCGACAACAACCAATGTACAACCGATAGCTGTTTGAACGGCCGTTGTGTATACAGTGAAGTGAAGTCATGTGGGGAAACAGAGTACAGCTGTACTGACGGCATTGATAATGATAGAAATGGAGCAGTAGACTGCCGCGATGCTGCGTGTGCAAGTAATTCAGCATGTGTCACACCAGACAGATTCCCAACGTGTAAAGAGCAATATGTGTGTATTGACACGGGATCATTTGGGCACCAAACACATTTGAAAGAAAGTGCGCCAGATGGGACGTTGGTTAGCTGTGGTGAATGTACATATGAGCCGGTTGAGACAGATACCAAAACAACTGATGAAAAGACAACAACTGACGAAAAAACCACCACCACTGATGACCAAGAGAAAACAACAACAGAAACAACAAAAGCTGTTTCATACACGGTATTAATTACGAGTGATGGATTTTCACCGCGAGAGTTGTCTGTGATAGCTGGTTCAACAGTGACGTTTGTAAACCAAAGTAAGGTTGCAGAAAAAATCACGGGGGACTTCTCTGTTGGGGCCATAAAATCAGGTGCCTCAGCAAGTATCACCGTACCAAGTAAGTCTGGTGCTGTATATGCATTTTCTCTCACAGAAAATACCAAGGCGAGCGCAGGATCTATGACTGTCAAATAATAGCATCAAACAAAAAACCGACCACAAGGTCGGTTTTTTGTTTAGCCCATTTTCTGAATTTTTTCTCGTGTTGCGTCAATATCTTTATCATTATATTTTTCTTCTTCTGGATGCGTTCCTTCGGGTCTTTTAAATGGAAGAATTTTTGCACCAGAAGGAAGAGTGGTGATTGGTTTGTCTCCAACACCACTTTGAACGTCTGGCTCCTCTTCAAGTATCGATTCAATAGTGTCTAGCATATCTCCTGTAAAGCCTGCACGAGGTGGCACTCCGGCTTGCTTTATGTTTCCATGAAGTGCTTCTTCCAAAAAATCGGCCGCGGCTTTGTATTCTTCTCCTTTTTTTTCTCGTATGTTTTTATATAACCAAAGCATCGTATAATCTTGAGAAATTGAATCATATTGTTGTGATGGGTCACCATGAGAATATGCCTCAATGCGCTGAACTACCCTTCTCAGGCTTTCTGTGTCAATGGCGGGGTCTTTGGCGCTTTCTTTTGTCATCTCCCCAATGACATCTTTTATGATTTTTCGCTGTGGGGCTGTTTCTTTCCACCATGTAGGTGCTTCTGCGTTTGGCAGGCCTTCTCTCATTCTCTTCATATAATGTCTTCTTTAGAAATAAGTTTCCATCTTCCAATTGGGAGGGTGTTTAGTTTTAGCTTGCCCAGGCGTATCCGGCGCAGCTTTGTCACATGGTAGCCAAGTTGTCCAAACATGCGTTTTATTTGTCTATTTTTCCCCTCTTTTAAAATAATTGTAACTATGGTTTCACGGCCTTTGTTAAACGTTTTTACGATCTCTATTCCACGAACATATTCATCGTCTAGATGCATTCCTTTCTCAAGCAGTTTTTGTATTTCTGCTGTGAGAGGTTTTTGTAGTACCACTTCATATTCTTTTTCATGCTCAAATCTGGGGTGGGTCAGTTTTTCTGTCAGTACTCCATCATTTGTTAATAGTACCAGACCCTCAGAATCTTTGTCCAGCCGTCCAACCGGGTAGACACGTGGAAGATTGGCCGGCGCTTCATGTGATTTTCGTAGTTGATTTTCTTCTGTGAGTAGTTCTAACACAGATGCCCCTTGGCGACTTGTTGTGGTACAAATATAGTCAAGTGGTTTGTTGAGGGCAATATAGACGACTGGTTGGGCCACAGAGCCTTCTCGCGGCTTCTGTGTGGGTATTTCATGCGAATGTGCGACATCTATTATATCTGTTTCAATATCCACTTGGAGTCCCATTTCTGTGACGACAGTACCATTCACCGATACTTTCCCTGCCGCAATGAGCCCATCGGCTTTTCTCCGAGAGCATATACCCAGTTGTGCTATTGCTTTGTTAATTCTCATTGGAATGGGGTTATTGATTTACATGGTATAGATATGTGCAGATCATCTATTTTGTCATTGCATGCTGTTTCATTTCTTTGGGGTATTTTTCTACTGCATAGCGAAGCGCTGTGCGTGGCATAACGTCTTTGTGTTTCAGGACAAAGGCATATACATCTGCAGGCCAAATGTTGCTTGCCTCTTTCAGCATCCAGCCATAGCCTTTTTGTACCAGGTCATCTCTATCGTGGAGCAAGGCCTCTGTAGTAGCATAGACATGTGGCAGAATATTTTTTTCCCTTTTTTTGATGCTGTGTATCAATGTAACCGCAGCAGCACGACGAAGCCAGCGGTTTCTGGATGTCGTCCAGACAAATATTTTGGGGAGCAGTGTTGGATACTGATAGATGAGTGATCCGAACGTGTGCGTGCAGATGTCGTCACAAAATGCCCAGTTGGTCACATAGGTTTTTATCCATCGAGAAAGCCGTGCAAAGTCGCTTGGGACCAAGTCCTTTTCTTGGTTTCGTGCCCAGGCAAATGCGAGTATTGTGTGTTCGAGTGTTCTTTTTTCAAGGAGTGTTTCACACAGAGAAAAAATTTCTTTTTTTTGTAGCTCTTTTGGGTAATACTTTTTTCCAAGTGTGCGAACAATTGGAACTCGGACGCCAATTGGATTGACAGACTCTTTAAAAAAGCGTGTCACGCCTGCCTTATACTCGGGCTCTGCATGCTCATGCAGTGCTTTTGTTATGGTGGTAATCAGATTAGACATTTTTTTGTACTTCTACTTTTTGGATACGACGTTTTTTTACTTCACGTACCGTACAGGTGGTGTTCCCAATTACAACCGTTTGTCCTCTGCGTGGAAGTTTTTGTAGTTCGTCGAGCATTACTTCGGCGATGGTATCAAATTCATTCCCTGGGATAGTACAATTTAAGAAGCTATTTATGTCACGAATCTCTGTGTCTCCCGCAGCAATAATCGTCGTTTTATCAATGCGTTCAATGAGGTTTTCGTCTACGTCATGTTCATCTGTGATTTCTCCGACAAGTTCTTCAATAACGTCTTTGAACGTCACGAGTCCTTCTGTTCCACCAAATTCGTCGACCACAACTGCCATGTGGGTGCGGTGTTTTTGGAATTCACGCATCAGGTCATCAATCCGCATTTGTTTGGGAACCGCAACAATAGGGCGGATAATTTTTGTAATGGCGACTTTTTCTTTATCATTATGAAAGGCAAGGAGCACATCTCGAGCATGGACAAATCCAAGGACATGGTCAGGTGTTTCGTGGATTACCGGAAAACGTGTATGGGGATTTTCTTCAATGATGTGTGCTGCCTCATCAATTGAATCGGTGTCTTCAATGTATGTGACGAGGACACGTGGTGTCATAATATCTTCTGCCGCAATGTCGTTAAATGCAAACAAGCGTTCAATCATCATTCCTTCATCTTCTTCAATAGCACCTTGTTTTATTCCGGCACGTGCTAATGCGCGAAGTTCTTCTTCACTCACACTATGGGGTGTTTCTTTTCCTGTGAGCAGGGTAGTGAGCCATTGAAAAAATACAACCAACGGGTACATGATCCATTGAAATATACGCAGTAATGGCGCGGCAAACATGGCAAATTTTCTGGGGTGGTTTGATGCATACGTTTTTGGTGCAATTTCACCAAAGACCAATACTAAAAAAGTCATAACACCAGTCGTGATTCCAACGACCGCTGAGGCAAAGAGTTGGCCTGCAACTACGGTTGCAAAGGAAGACGCGGCAATGTTTACGACGTTGTTTCCAATTAAAATAGTGACCAGGAGACGTCTGGGCTGGGCAGTGAGCAGTGCAATTTGTTCTGCACGCGGAAGTTTTCTCTTTTTCATGGCTTCTACTTTTGCTGCTGTTAGAGAAAGAAAGGCCACTTCTGAAGCAGAAAAAAAGGCTGAAAGAAACAGGAGAAGTATGAGAATGGTGATTTGTAGTGTCATATATACACCTATTGAACCTTATTTGAGCAAATTTTTCAAGTCTGAAAAGGAATAAAACCGGCATGTGCCGGTCTTATTCCTCATCTTCGTCGTCTGCGTCAAGTTTTTCTCTCAGTGAGAGTATTGCCGCTACTTTCTTATCAAACCATGGAATATACGTCGGGTATCGTTGATAAAATAGGGGAAGAAGTTTAGGAGCTTCTGTTGGGGCATCAAAAATATGTGTAAAGAAATCTTGAAATAGTGCAATATCTTTTTTGGTCGGAAGTTGCGACTCGTCAGTAATGCGGCAGGTAAAACGGATATCGCCTGTGATGTTTGCTGCCCGCTTTTCTTTTTCAGCATCTCGTTTTTGTTGCATTGCTAATTCTTCTTTTTTTGCTAGTTCGACAAGATGAAGGAGACGAGCATCAAAGTAGGGAGAAAATTTTGGGTATGCGTCACATAGTGCTGTATATGTTGATGGCGCTTGCTTACTATCAAGTAGAACTCGTGATATTTTACGTGAAATGTCTTGTAGCTCTTCTTCAGTAGGGATGAAAGCAGTGTGGTCTCCTTTTGCACAGGTAACTGCAATATCATGGCGAAGTATTTCGTGGATATCTCGAATACGAGTGGTTGGCTTGAGGGCCTCTCTTTTCTCCCGATGTGGGGTTGGAAAGGGATGTTCCATATTAATATCTGTAGTGATCAGGCTTATACGGTCCTTCAATGGGAATGCCAAGGTAGTCCGACTGGTCTTGGGTCATTTCTGTTAGTTTTACACCAATCTTTGCCAGGTGGAGTCGTGCGACTTCTTCGTCTAGTTTTTTTGGTAGGGTGTACACCCCTACTTCGTAGTCGTTTGCCCAGAGTTCTAGTTGGGCCAGGACTTGGTTTGAAAAACTATTGCTCATGACAAAGCTTGGGTGGCCAGTTGCACAGCCCAGGTTCATAAGGCGCCCTTCTGCAAGCAGATAGATTTCATTTCCCACTGGGAACGTATATTTGTCTACTTGTGGTTTGATATTTATTTTTTTGACGTCGGTTCGGGCGTTGAGTGGTTCCACTTGAATTTCATTGTCAAAGTGCCCGATATTTGCAACTACTGCCTGGTCCTTCATTTTCTCCATGTGTTCCAGGCGAATAATATCTTTGTTTCCCGTTGTTGTGATATAAATATCCCCACGTCCAAGTGTGTCTTCAATTGTTGTTACTTCGTAGCCTTCCATTGCTGCTTGGAGTGCACAAATGGGATCGATTTCTGTAATAATAACGCGAGCGCCTTGGCCTGTAAGGGCTTGAGCACAGCCTTTCCCTACATCCCCATAGCCACAGACAACGGCAACTTTTCCAGAGATCATGACATCCATAGCCCGGTTCAATCCGTCAATTACCGAGTGGCGGCAGCCATAGACATTATCGAACTTTGATTTTGTTACTGAGTCGTTGACGTTCATAGCTGGAAACAAGAGTTTTCCTGCTTCGGCCAGCTGATACAGTCTATGAACTCCTGTTGTGGTTTCTTCTGAAACCCCTTTGACTGCTTTGGCTGCAGTAGTCCATCGAGTTGGGTTTGTGTCAAATTCTGTTTTGAGTGCCTTGATCAGTTCTCGAAAGTCTTCTCCTTCTTTTGAGTAATCTTGTTCAAGAAGGCTGGGATTCTTTTCTATTTCTACCCCTTTATGAATCATCATGGTGGCGTCACTCCCATCGTCAACGATCATGTCTGGTCCTTTGCCATTGCCAAAGTCAAGGGCGCGTTCTGTGCACCACCAGTATTCTGCAAGTGTTTCACCTTTCCAGGCAAACACAGGAATGCCTGCCTCTGCAATTGCTGCTGCTGCATGGTCTTGCGTAGAAAAAATATTGCAGCTGGCCCAGCGGACATTTGCGCCAATGGCGACAAGTGTTTCAATGAGCACTGCCGTTTGAATTGTCATGTGGAGGCTGCCCATGATATTGACTCCCTTGAGTGGTTGTTCGCGTGTATATTTTTCACGAATACTCATGAGGCCTGGCATTTCTTGCTCTGCAATGTTAATTTCTTTTCGTCCAAAGGGAGCGAGAGAGAGGTCAGCAATTTTGTATGTATTTGTTTCATTCATAAGGGTTTTTTTACGGTATCACTCATCGCATAATTGCATACACTATGTAGCCAACATACAAGAGAATAAAGAATATTCCTTCGTGTCGTCCAAGTGTATGTTTTTTTCTAATAAACATGGAAATGAAGAGTACCAACGTTGCGAATGTGGTAAACAGTACATCAATATTTCCATTGGTGTCAAACGGTAATGGGCGGATGATGGCGGATAGACCAAGTACCCAAAAGACGTTAAAGATGTTTGATCCAATGGCATTTCCAATGGCAAGATCAGTATGCCCTTTCCTGAGCGCTACAATCGTTGTGGCAAGTTCTGGGAGTGAGGTTCCCACGGCGATGATGGTGAGCCCTATCAATGCTTCACTTAATCCTGCCGCTATGGCAATAGTGATGGCGCTATCCACAATTAATTTTCCACCAATAATAAGGCCCGCAAGGCCAAGAATAAACATGGACACGGCGGTCGATGTAGGATACGTAGACACCTCTTCATGTTCCCCTTCCACTTTGCTGATGCCGTAGGTGTAGTAGAGAAAAATAATAAAAAAAGCCAAGAAGATAATTCCATCAATGCGTCCCAGTCCATTAAACGGAATGCCATCAAAAAATGTGTCGTTGCCCAGTACCGCAACCATTGCAATAGCAAGCAGTGCAAACGGGATCTCTTTATAGGTGGTTCCTTCTTTTACTTTGAGTGTTTTTACGGTGGCACCAATACCCAGTATCAGAAGGATATTTGCCAAGTTACTTCCGACGACATTTCCTACCGCCAAGCCGGTAGCACCCTTTACTGAAGAAAGAATGTTGACGACCATTTCTGGGGCAGAAGTGCCAAAGGCAACAATAGTGAGCCCAATGACAATACTGGAAATGCCCCATTTACGGGCCATAGACGATGCCCCACGTACTAAATATTCTGCGCCGGCAATGAGGAGAACAAGGCCAATGATGAGGAGGACAACAGGGAGTAACAGCATATAATAGAGTATATAAAAACAGCGTAAGTATAGCTGTTTTTTGTTGTTCTGGCAACTTAGACTTCTTGTTGTTTGAGAAGCATGTCTTCTGCAAATGTTCCACCGTATGTGAGGATTGTATCTCTCCAGAGTGTGTATGGCGGGTATGACGTGGGTTGTGTGAGTGTCGTGTTCGTGTGTGGGGTGCCGTTTTTTACAAGGGCTGCGGTGTCTGGAAGACTGATAGGGTCAAATAGTGGGTGCCTGCCAACAAGTTTTTGTAACAATGGGTAGGTGGTAGAGACAGGAGTAAAAAAAGTCATGAGGCTTTCAATAGGCGGAAGGGTCACTTCTGAGTAGCCATGCAAAAATACGTCGTTGCCAGCAAAAAGTTCATGAGCTGACTCACCCAGTGCATCAAATTTATCAATATACTTTACCACCTGTGCTTCTATGTCGTCATGAGCGAGTGTTTCGTAGCGTTCCATTACCTCCTGGTACGAATATCCATGTATTATCTTTGGAAATTGTTTTGCCAATGTTTTTACCGCCGCGAGCTCTGTGGCGTGGAGGGTGTCCATATCCTCTTTGGACATGTTGAGCTTTGCCCCAAACATGATGTCGCCAATAATCATTTCAATGTCGTCATGCACAAATGCCATGGTCCGTGCCCTTTCTATATTAAAGGTTGGGTAGACGTGTTGTACTGCAGGCCCAACTGCTTCAACGAGCCAACTCATTCGGTGGGTGTGTGTCCAGAGGTTTGTGCGATACAGCATGCGAGGAAACTTTGCATATCTTTGTATTGCAATTAATTTTTCTTTCCTCCCGACAAATGCGGTGGTATCAATTTCGGGAAGCATAGGAGCAGTGTTATGTATTACATGCGGAGTTGTATGGGAGTATCGTATGTTTTTTCGTATCGTGATGCAAATGCAGCCGCTGTGAACGTGTGATTTTGTGTGCCATAGTGCTCAATGGCATAGCTTGCCGCCACGGCACCTACTTGTCCGCATGTTTGATAGTCATGCTTCTGGCTATATGCTGCAAAAAATCCTGCGCGATAGGCGTCACCCGCGCCTGTGGGATCGTCTACTGACAATGGGGGGCATGGAGCAATGTTAAATGTCTGGTCTTGGGTTATGATTATTGATCCTTTTTCTCCTAATGTCATGATCACAATTGGGACATGGTTCATGAGTTCTTGGTTGTTCCAACCTGTTTTTTCTTCCAGGAGTTTCATTTCGTAATCATTTCCAATAAGAAATTTTGCTTGGCCAATTATACGCATGAGTTCTTGTGGGGTAAAGGCAGTTATTTGTTGGCCAGGATCAAAGCAAAACGGGATGTTGTGTTCTGCACAGTATTTTGCATGGGCAAGCATGCCCTGTTTGTCTGTGGGAGAGATAAGCGCAAGATCAATGGGCTCTGTTATTTGTGCTATCGACATATCCGCTGCCGCCGCAAGTGCCCCGTTATAAAACGCTGTAATTTGGTTGTCTTCTTTATCGGTGGTGATGTGGGCGGAGGCCGTCAGTTTGTCTTTGACTTCTTGCACATAGTGCGTGTGTACGCCTTTGTCACGGAGATACTGTACATATTCTTTCCCATCACTGCCTATTGGAGAAAAAAGGACAGGGGATTCTCCCAACAGTTGCATGGTATATGCAATGTTTCCAGCGGTCCCACCATAATTTTTTTTCAACTCTTCTACCACAAAGCATACATTGAGCATGTGGATTTGGTCTGGTAATATATGTTGTTTAAATGTGTCCGGGAACGCCATGATATAGTCGTAGGCAAGTGATCCAGAAAGAAGTATTGGCATATGGGATGATGGGTATCTTATAAGATAATAGTGTTCAGTACTGTTTTTGGTGTTGCCTTTGTTTTTTTGAGAATCATCATGCCCAATAAAAATAGCAGTGTTGACGAGATGGCTGAACCCATACAGTATATACAAATAGCCTCAAGAATAATGAGTTGGACATAAACAAACCAGGCAGAAAATAAGAAACCAAGGGGAGTAAGCATACTTGCGATGTGGAGCAATGTTTCTTTTTTCGTATCAAGAAACCCAGCCAGCAGAAGGAATATCGTGAGGTAATAAAAAGAGCCCCCCAAAGCAACAGGGATACCAAATATTTCAGAGTAGGCACTGGTTGTCACCACATCGCACCCCTCAAGAAGGGTACAGTTTGGTACGGCGCCACGAAGATGCTCAATTGAGAGGTATGTTGCGTCTGCAAACCCAAGAAGGGCAATACTTAGCATCGCAATGGGGATCCACTTAGCTATTGGCAAGGGCGTCTTCGATAAGGGTTTTGAATCCGTCATAGGTTCCAGGATTTTGAATCAACGTTCCGTTGAGAAACAGACTTGGCGTTCCAGGTATGTTTGCGGATGCACCGCTTGCATAGTGGTCACTAATGGTATTTTTTGTTTTTTTGCTGTTCATGTCTGTTATAAACTGGTCTTCATCAAGACCAAGAGATGCTGCAAGCTCTATAAAGATGTCGCGTGCATCAGGATTGTCAGACCATTCTCGTTGCGTATTAAACAGTAGATCGTGCATTTCCCAAAATTTATTTTGCTCTCCTGCCGCTTCTGCCGCTTCTGCTGCAAGCTGTGCTTGGGCATGGATTTGTCTGAGCGGGAAGTGTCGGTAGACTACTTTCAGGTCATCTGGGAATGTGGTACTTAATTGTTTGATAATGGGGTACATGCTGGCACAAGCGGGACATTGAAAGTCACTGTATTCAACCAGGGTGAGTGGTGCATTTGGATTTCCTTTGGTGTGTTCGTCGTCAGCTACGGGAGTTTCAAGCGTGGCTGCCGGACCAGTACTTGTCTTTGTGCCCACATGAGCGAGCGCAACAACCATGAGGATAAGGCCGCCAATAATAGCCACCCAGAGAATGATTTGCTTCATAGATACGAGTTATATATTACCGGTCTATTGTAGCATAGCTTTTTTTTCATGACAAAAGCACCGGTATAGGGGTGCTTTTTGTCAGACTATTTTTTCCAATACCACGAGCCCTTCTATATGCGGGGTACGTGGAAAAAAGTTGTATATTTTGATAAATATGGGTTTGTAGCGCTGTGAGAGCATACGCATATCGCGTGCCTGCGTCGAGAGGTTACATGACAAGTATATAACTTTGGGTGGCCCAACCTGGAGCAGTGTTTTTACGACATCTTCGTGAAGTCCTGCCCGTGGTGGGTCAACTATAATAGCATGTTCTTTGGAGATAATGCCTCGCATCTGTTCTGCTGGGATGCAGTGCGCAACGCAGTGTGGCAGTGCATTTGCCACAATATTTTCTGCTGCATATGTTGCTGCCTCTTTGTTTGACTCTACAAGAATTGTTTGTTTTCTGTTTGCCGACAGTGGCAGCCCAATGGCACCAACACCGGCATAGTAATCAACCAGTGGTTGTTTTGGGTCAAGAAACGCGGCGATGTCTTTGAGTTCTGTGGTAAACATGGCTACGTTAATTTGAAAAAAACTAAGCAATCCAAATGTGAGTTTTGTTCCAAGGATATCTTCTACTAAAAAGGTGTTTCCTTCGGAGTATAATATTTGTGTTGGCACCGATGCTGGGGACGTATGTGTAGAAAAGTAGAGGTGAAATCCTTTGAGACCATTTTGCAGCGGTGGGTATGTACTGTATGTGAGTTTGTCTTTTATAAATAATGCGGCGATGGTGTCACCCGCGGTATTGCTTCGCACAATCAGACTTTTGAGACTGCGCAGCGGTATGCGTTGTGTTTGTATCCATGCTTCAATTTTTTTTGCCGTAGCATTAATATGTGCGTCAGCAATACTTGCTCCGTCTACGGGGTTTCGTGTATGTTTGCCACGCGCAAAGAGTGCAATAGAGGTGGGGTGATAGTTGGCTTTATCTCCATCGTTTGTGGCATCCACATGGGCAAAGCTATATTCCATTTTGTTTCTGTATCCGTACATGTGTTCATCCTGTGCCAACTCCAGCTGGTCAGGTGAGAGGATCATATCCGCAATTTTGCTATACGTTTCTGCGGCAATATTTTTTTTCCACTTTGCCTCTGCTTCTCGACTCATCATTTGCCAGGGCGAAGAGGAAAGGAAGTGGGTATCTTTTGGTTTCACACGATCTGGGGATGGAGTAATAATGGTGAGGGCGATCGCCTCGATGTAATTTTTTTTTCTTTTTATAACTTCTGCTTCTACCACTTCCCCTGGGAGGGCATTCCATACAAAAGCAACCCGTCCGTCGTCGAGTCGTGCCAGACCTTGTCCGCCAAAGACAAGTTTTTCAATGGTGACTGTGAGTATCATATGACGCGCATACTACCTGTGATATGGGAGAAAATCAAGGGCCTGTTTTTGTTGCTTTCCGGAGTGCAATAGAGATGGGGTCGGTGTCATCATCCTTTTTCCGTGCAGGAGAATATTCACGCCCGTACTCAATGAGCCGCATGGTCAACAAAAACCACTCTTCCTTTGGGAAGATGTGCATAAGATCTTGTTCAATTTTTTTTGGATCCCGATGTTTTGTCAGTTTAAACTTTTGTGCAAGTCGTGTGACATGTGTATCGACCGCAATACCTTCGGCAATACCATAGGCATTCCCGAGCACAACGTTGGCGGTCTTTCTGCCGACGCCCGGAAGGAGTATGAGTTCAGCAATCGTTTGTGGAACCACTCTGTGAAATTGTGTATCAAGTATGTGTGCTGCTGCCAAAATATTTTTTGCTTTTGTTTTGTACAAACCAATAGCACTGAGGTCTTTGGTAAATTGGTCGAGAGACGTACCCAGATAGTGGTCCAGTGTTGGATATGTGTGAAATAATTTTTTTGTGACCACATTTACTTGTTTGTCTGTTGTCTGTGCAGAGAGCACTACAGATACAATAAGCTCCCAGTTGTTTGAAAAAGTAAGACTTGGTGCGGGGTTTGGGAATATGGTTTTGAGTACGGTAAGTACTGTGTGTGCTCGTGTTTGCGTATCCATAGAATTTAGGAAAGGGGCTACTTCTGTTGGATGCAGTATATCTTGATGTCTGTAAAAAATAAAACGCCCTGTTGAAATAGGCGTCTGTGGGTCAGCGAGCAAAGAGTGGAAAGGTGCTACAGACCTTCTCACTCCTTACTCATATCTAGGGCGGGATCGCTATCATCCCATGGTACATACGAGACCCCCTATGACCGTGTGAGTATGGCTCCTTCGCGCGTATGCGCAAAAGGGAATCCTCACCATAATCTCGGTGTAGGGAGTGATGCTAGAGAGATGGTCCATGAGACACTCTCCTATGGTATCGTATCAGTGGGGGTATCTGTCGTCAAATGTGTGAATGACAAAAACATGTATGTTATACACAGGCATGTTTTTGCCTTATGTTAGCAAAAAATACGTTTTTTTTATGACACACATGTGTGTAAGCTGTTTACATATGTGTGCGCAACCGGGGGAGAAATCTATGTTCTGCGCCCACAGCTTCAGAAATATGTGTAAAACCGTCTTTATGTAACAGATGTGTCAGACCAAGTTGTATCTCACTGATGAGTTGTGGCCCTTCAAAAATCATTCCTGTGATCAGTTGTACAAGCGATGCTCCAGCGCGTATTTTTTCGTATGCGTCTTCTGCCGTTGCTATACCACCACAGCCAATAATAATTTTTTTCCCGTGTGTTTTTTTGTAAATTTGTCGGATGAGTGTATTGGAGAGATGTTTTACTGGTTGCCCACTTATTCCACCATGACGGGGCACGGTTTGTTCTTGTATCTTTGGATTTTTTTTTCGTTTGGTTAAATTACTACAAATAAATCCATCCACATTGTATTGTACGGCAATTTCTACAAGTGTATTTACTTTTTTTGGTGATAGGTCTGGAGAAAGTTTTAAAAATAATGGTTTTGTGTTGCGTACCGGTTCAATTGCTTGAAGCAGAGCGCGAAGGTTGTATGGGTCGGTAAATGGTTCACCGCCAAATGCATTTGGGCAGCTAATATTAAGTGTGTCATAGCTGCCAATGTGTTCGAGCGCTGTATACGCCTTTATATAGTCGGCAATCCCTGCGGACAATGGGACGGTGTGTGGACTATTTGTTTTTGCGATGCTCATTCCGAGTGGGAGGTGGTATGTCTTGTACATAAGACGTCTGGCAACTCGTTCTGCGCCATCATTTACCAGGCCGTAGTACACAACAAGTCCTCGTGATTGTATGAGTCGCCAGAGTCTTGGTTTTGCATTTCCTTTGCATGGGTCTCCTGTTACCGAGCCAATTTCTGCGTATCCAAATCCAACGGCAGCAAGAACTGACGGCAGTACGCCATTTTTATCAAATCCCGCGGCGAGCCCAATCGGGTTGGCAAAATGAATGCCGGCAATGCGTTGTGACAACATGTTGCTATGGGGGGAGGACAGGCACGCCCGTATCAGGAATCGGGTGAAAGGGCGTTTCCCCAAAAACATTCCAACACGTGTCATACGATCGTGGGTAATTTCTGGGTCAATTCGAAAAAAAATTGGTTTTAATATATATTGGTAGACCAGTCGGATCGCACGATTTCGAATGTGGAGGATGGGTGTATGCATAGTCTGTAGAGTAACTCGCTCTCTCATTTGCGTCAATACATAAAAAACACCCATAAGTGGGTGTTTTTTGTGAATTGATCTATGTGATCACTCTTTTGAGGTACGCATCAAACTGCTGCCGCAGCATTGTGATAGAAGAAGCGATATGTGAAAATAGTTGCCCATCAATAGCACGGATGGGAACAATTTTGGAAGAGGTGTTGGTCAAAAAGGCGCCATCATAGGAGAACACATCAGAAAGGGGGATGGATTTTTCTTCCACGTCATATCCGTGTTCCTTTGCACAGGCAATCACGCCTTGTCTTGTAATCCCATCGAGGACTTCTGTCACGGGTGGGGTACTGATAATATTATTTTTTATGACAAAAAAATTGGTCCGGCTCCCTTCTACGATGTGGTTGTGTCTATTAATAAACAAGGCATCAAAGGCGCCGGCTTCTTTTGCCTGCATATAGGCCATGTAGCTTGGCAACATGTTGAGTGTTTTTGCCTGTGGCATGAAGCGTTCATACAAAAATGTAATGGTTGATATCCCTTCTCGGTATTCTTTTTTTTCTACAAACTTTGGCGCAAGCAAAAATATATAGAGAGATGGTCTGGTACCTCCGAGGAAAATAATTTTTATATTTGCTGTGTCAATCGCATTTTTTTCTACCAGGGTATGCACCCAGTTAGTAATGGTTGCCTCATCATATGTGTGTCTTAATCCGATGAGATGTGCGGATTGGAACAGTCGCTGTAAGTGTTTTTCTAAGAAAAAAATCTGCCCTTTTTTTAATCGCAACGATTCATAGACCCCAAATCCATAGAGGGTCGCAATATCATCGATGGCAACATGGGCATCCTTTGTTGGGATCAAGGTGCCATTGTATATGAGGTGCGTCCCAAGCATATTGTTACGTGTGTTTTTTTTGAAAAAAATAAACAGCGAGGGTGCTCACCGTAGCCGTCAGTACCACGCCCCAGAGAATATCTATAATCACAACAGTCCATGGCCATTGAAAGATCACCCCGCGGTTTGTCAGTTCGTATGTTGCGTAGGTGAAAAATCCAAAGAGTGATCCAAGGATCGCCGTTTTCTTCATGTTTCCTTTGCTTGGTTCGAGCACGAAAATCATTATTCCCACGGGGTAGAGTAGATAGAATAGGCTGATGGCAATCCAATTTGGGTTGGAGGTCATGAGGTACCCAATGTGTGTGAGGTAGAATTTTTTTGCAATGACACCAAGCCAGAGCGCATCAATAATTATTAAGGGAGTAATCGTATAGATATATCCGAGTAGAAGTGCATGAAAAGAGAGTGACGTGCGGGGCTCCTCCTTTTTTTTCCTTTTTTTTATTGACGGTACAGGCACACAATGAAAGTAACAAGGGAATAACAACAACTATTGCACAAAGAGAGAGTAGATAACTGAAACAAGAAAGTCTGCTTCCGGGCCGCGCACTAATGCCCCACCAAGCGCGCCAGTAATAGTAAGAGAAAGGAAACCGAGAAGTGCACTAGAAATAACTACGATAGGAGTGCGCACAAATCCAGATGCTATGGTGAGCGGGTGCCACACTGGAGCAAATGGTTTTTTTTTGAGAGGTGTGCTCAGCACAGAAATATCAATAACCCAGATCAGGTATGCACTGGCAAGCAGGCTGTATATATATATGGTCACTGTAGCAAATAGTTCATGACGGCTGAGTAAGAGAGAATGTCCATATATTTCTTCAAGTGCGCTCCCACTCAGGAATGCGCCAAAGCTGCCAACGACTCCGACAATAATCATGAATGCTTTGCTTTTTTGCCAATGTGCAGAATGAAAAAACGCTCCCCAACGCAAACATTCGGCAAGTGTGTAGAGTGCGAGGATGCCGATTGGAATATGGACAATTGCTGGGTGTAACTCTCCCATAGTAGTGTGCAGAAAAACATATGTACGCATGTACAATAGTAGTATTTTTTTTGCTGTATTGTCAATAGAAACGGTTTTGTAGTACACGCAGCGGAGGGCGCGAGATTCGAACTCGCGGTCCCGATATGATCAGGACAACACTTTTCGAAAGTGGCCCATTCAACCGCTCTGGCAGCCCTCCGCAGTGTGCACTATGAACGGGTGCATCTTACTGCACGGAGATATTTTTTTCAAGATTCATAGGGTGACTTGTTGCGCTATGACGGGGGAGGGCAAGCGTAAGGATTGTAAAGAACAGTATTGCTAAGTCATTTTTTATATATGGTGAATCGACAAGTCCGGTAATAAGGAGTGTTACAAAAGAGGCAAACATAAAAAAAGAGAGTGTCTGCCAGGTATGTTTGTTTGCCAATTGACGAACTTGCCCCCACATCACACAAGTAATAATGCCAATAAACCCTATCAGACCCAGGAAACCAATGTTGACCCACATGGTGAGAAACAAATTATGCGGGTGGTGAAAAATTTCAATGCGTTCGTTATTTACGAGTTTGTGGTATGGGGCGATCCGTTCATCATACGACGCCAGGCCTGCACCACGAATAGGGTGATCCCGGAGTAAGGCAATGGTTTCCGAGTATATTGCGACACGAATGTGACCAGAACGATCTTGAAAGGAGAGCTCTGTGTGTATTGGCTGGAGTTGAGGAAGGAGAAATATTGCCAACATGCCAATCACTGCCAAAAGGGCGGTTGGCCAGCGTGTTTTTTTATACCAAAAAAGCAGAAGCCCAATTCCCCCTATCATGCCAACAAGTCCGCCTGTGGATTTTGCATAGAGTACTGCAAGCGGCAGCGTGACAAGAGAAATACTGCTCAGGAAGAGCATCATAGACGTGTGCCACTGGTGCGGGCGTGTGCGCATGCTTTTTATCGTATCAAGAAATATATATATGGCAACCGGTACCAGTGGTGCCAGAAATAGCCCTACTCCATTGGGAAATCCGTACCATGCGGTGACACGGTAGCTATCTCCATTTGCCCAAAATGCGTGTGGGACCATCCAGCCCGTGAAGTGTTGGTATATGGCGAGTATAGATGTGGCAAGACCACATAGTAGAAGGGGCACCAGTATATGATTTGGAGAAACAGCCCCTGGGGCGCGTCTATTTTTTTTGTATTGTTGTAGTGATGCGGTGAGGATGATAAAGAAAATACATGGCTCAATATAAAATGCTTTCCACTCACCAAGTGCTGCACGCATATCTACGGCAGTGAAGACAGACAGCGTTGCCCCGGTTAGAAAGAGTACTATTGCACTGATAAGAAAGTAGTGTTGCGGTCCCCATGTATGTTTTGTCTCTATGACACGTGCGAGAGATTGTCGTCCAAAGCGAGCGAGCCATATGAAACATACCGTGAGGAAGAGTATTTCAAAAAGTGTGGTGGGCAGTGGACCAAGTGAAAATCGGATAAGGTAGGTGGGAAGGAGGAGGAGCATGACACTGATGCCAAAAGAAAAACGAGTATACGTTAGTGTTGCAAAAAATAGTAGGAAGAGGATGAAGCCAAGTATCATAGGTGGGTATGTGCGTATTTTGTATCTGTCGCATTCACGGATTTTCGTTTGATAGAATAGTACACGCCAATAGTCATGAATACAATACCAATCCATTGATAGACACTCATGGGTTCTTTAAAAAAGAGTATAAGAATGATAAGGCTAAAAAATGTGGCAGTGGCACCTATGGAAATAAATTTTGAAATATCAAGCCGTTTGAGTGACTGGTAGGCAAAAATTTTTGTAAGCCCCAGTACCAATAGTCCATTGGCAACAATAACCGGCCATGCGGCAAGGAATGTTTGGAACATGGCAACCCCTGGTTCCACCAGGCGTGCAAAAAGTAGTAAAAATATGGCGCCAATGCTTGCGCGCAAGAAAAGGATGGTATCTGGCGACACCAGGTGGAGTGCTTTTTTTGAATAAAAATTTCCAAGTGGGTAGGTGATTGTACTGCACAAAATGAGTATATCTCCGAGGTGAAAGGAAAGTGAACCATTGTATAAAATGCATGCAGCACCAAGAAATACACCACCGCCACCAATGAGTTTTGTTGTTGTGGTATGTTCTCCAATAAAGTGGGTAAAGATGAGAGAAAAAATAATTTCTGAAAGCAACAGGATAGCGGCATTGACGCCAGACGTTATGCTGGCGCCGACAAAAAAAAGTGTGTATGGAATAACGATAATGCAGAGTGCAATCATCAGAATGGGAAAGTAGACACGGCGGTCTCGTAGTTCGTTCCATGACGCACGTACGGTGCTGTAACAGACAAATGTTGCAACCGATACCAGTGTAGAGAGAGCCGCAAATGTGACAGGGGGAATGGTTTGTGTTCCACGCTGAACAAGGATGGGAAATAGGCCCCAGCCGGCGGCTGCTGCGAGGCCAAAGAGAACCCCAGTTCTTTCCTGTGTCATATCACTACGTTCTTTTGATAGAGAATATTTCTTGGAGGGTTTGTTTTGAGACGCCACCGAGGGCAAACAACGCTATGCCATAGGTGCCTGCGCCAATAATGACGAGGATCAAGACATGAAGTTGTTGCAACAGAAGCAGTATGGCGGCCATGATGATGCCGGACAGAAGAATTTTGCTGAGACTTTTGAGTGCTAACGGAATGCCAGTGTAGTGACGAATCACGAGCCAGAGAAGTGTTCCTGCATACAGTTCGGAAAAGACCGTCATCCATGCCGCACCGTGCATTCCATAGATAGGAATAAAGATAAGATAACCAGTAAGTGTGAGAATCGCATTTGAAATATAAATCCACATGGTTTGTTTTTGTTTATCAATAGAGACCGCGACATGACCAAAGATTGCACCCAGGTACACGCCTCCAATGGCAAGTGAGAGAACACGGAGTGCATCTGCTGACACCGCAAAGTCATTGCCTGCTATCAGTACCATGATTGGTTCTGCCAGTATATAGGTGCCGATAACAATGGGGATCGCCAGCATCATAAGCGTATCAAATGCTTGTTGGTAGCGTATACGAAATTCTGTTGTGTTTTGTCTGCTCCAGGCAAACGCAAGAATAGGGAGCATGATACCCATAAAGAGCATGGCGGTTTGTGCCAAAATGTCGATCACACGGTAGGCTGCTCCATAGAGCCCCACATCTGTTTGTCCTGCAAACAACGAAAGGAGCAAAATATCTCCTTTGAGATATACGACATTGAAAATAATTGAAATCGCAATGGGCCACATTTTTACCATGATAGCTTTCCAAATAGTTTTGTCATATGCAAAGGATACATTGGTGATGCGGTGTGCGCGCCACCAGAGGTAGGCGGTATACACAACACTCGCCACACTAATAACCGCCATGATTGGGAGAAATGAACGTCCTTGCACCATGAGGAGATACATGCCACCAACCAGGACTGCCCGACTCAGGACCTCTCCTATTGCCTGAATATGCATTTTGAGTTCTTTTTGATACAACCCAATAAATACTTGGTTCATGCTCACAGATAAAAATGCAATGGTCGTAAAGCTAATGGCAATTTTTACTTCACGCGGATAGGGAAACAGCAAGGCAATAAGTGGCGCAATTCCTAGAAATATAATAGCCGTGACAAACCGAAATGTCAGTAAGTTTCGAAAGAGTGTTGATGGATGAAACTTTGGTTCGCTCATCATTTGCGCGGTTACGGGGATCATGCCAAAGTCTACTAAAATGCCAATAAATTGTAAAAAAGAAATGGTTGTAATGTACCAGCCAAATTGCTCTTGTCCCAGGTAGCGCGTGAGCAGCCCAACCCCAACAAGTCCAAGAAATGTTGCAACTGCTTTTCCAAGCATTTGGACAAGGGTATTGTGAGCAATTTTTTTTGTTGTGGACATATTTTTTGCTAGAATATAAGAAAATATAGCATTTTTTTGTGAGTATTTCAAGGCAATACTATGTTTGGAAGGGGCACTGATTTTATGGTATACTACTGGTCTTAAGATGTAGCCTCTTTTGTTCTATGGCATTAAAAAAAATATATAGTATTGTACTGTTTGCAATAGGTGTGACATGTGTGTTGCCTCATGCAGCCTATGCCGGAGACCCAACGCTTCCTATCAATGACAGGAGCTATGCGGCACGCTATGTCTCACAGTCTATCCCTGACCCCATTGTGATTGAAGCGGGGGATACACGGGTGGTGGATATACGATTTAAAAATATCGGAACCGCACCATGGAGTGAGAATGGCAGTCACTATATTTCTGCCTACACGGTTGAGCCAAAGTATCGAAACTCAGAATTTGCGGGGAGTGCCTGGCTCAGCCCAAGGCAAACGGGCAAGGTATCGGGGACCGTACAACCAGGGGAAACCGGAACCATATCTATTGCGCTTACTGCCCCGCAGACACCAGGAGTATATATTGAACGATTTTATTTGGCCGCAGAAAATAGAACCTGGGTGTCTGGTGGGTATTTTTATGTCAAAGTTCAGGTGGCCCCAAAGACCGAGAAGACACCAACGGTTGGAGAAAAAACAGAAACTATTGAATCTGCTCCCGCGGCAGCACTCAAAGCAAAAAAAATAGGGCAAAACAAAAAAAGTATTTCTGTGGTTGGAGGGGAGTCTGTAAGTCTTGTCTTGATATACCAAAACAATGGAGCTGCTGCATGGGATGGATATGCACTGCGTGCCAGCAGTCCTACCGGGCTTGCTTCCATACAAAAGCTTTCCTTTGCCGATATCAAATGGCAAAGTGATGTATTAGTAGATTCTTCTCCGGAGACGATAGAGCCAGGAATCGTGGTACGAAAACGGTTTACATTTCGGGCCCCTGTAGAAAAGGGAGTCTATACCGCGTCATTTCATCTGGTCGCTGATGGGGGAGAAATGATAGAAGGGTCTGAGGCAGTGGTGAGTGTGGACGTCACTGCGAACGCACCAGCGCAGTATGTTGCGCCAACATTTAGGGCAACACCATCTCAGTCCGAGGTGGCTGTGCCTTCAAACACCTATCGACTTGCTGCAGAACCCCGTATCCGTGTAGGAGTGTGGAATGTGGATGTGGGGTATGTGTTGTTTCAGTCAACACAAGATGATTATGATATTTTTACCGGTGCTATTTATCAAGGAACACTGCCCGTACACACACAGGCAACATTAAGTCGTAAAAATGGGCAGTATTCGTTACAGGCGGAAGATATTTCTATAAAGTCCCCTGAGTATATACGACTTATCCCAAAGAAAAATCAACATGCAGTATTTTCGTTACTAAACTATGAGCGGAATGTTGGTTGGAAAGGACCACGAAATTTTAATACGTATCGCGGCGCGATGGAATATCGGCTCACCGACGATGGGAATGACAATATCTATGTGATTAACGATTTGTTATTTGAAGACTACGTCATGGGTATAGGAGAAAACGTGGATAGTTCACCAGTGGAGTACTTGAAATCTCAGGCAACTGCACAAAGGACGTATGCCTACTATATTTCTGGCACAGACAAACATGAGAATCGTTTTTTTGATGTCAAGGCAACGACCGCTGACCAGCTGTACCTTGGATATGAAAATGAAAGAATCATGCCAAATTTTGTAGACGCAGTACAAGCGACACGTGGATACATGGCAACATATGATATTGATGCAAACCGTGACACCCCAAACGAGGTTGTTATTACACCATATTTTGGCCATACTGGTGGCAGGACTAATTCCTGGGCAGAAGTATGGGGTGGACATAAGCCATGGCTTGTCTCAGTAAAGACTGAGTATGATGCCGCACGTTGGAGCAGTGATTATGGGCATGGGGTTGGGATGAGTCAGGCTGACGCTGCTATGCGCGCAAAGGAAGAAGGATTAGATTGGCAGACATTATTTAAGTATTATTATACGGGTGTGGACTTGGAACGGTGGTACAAATAAGAAAACAAAAAACCGACGATGCCGTCGGTTTTTTTCTTGGGTTATACTTGTTCTTCTGTGTGGTTTTCTTCTTTGGTCATTGTTTTCGTTGGGTCTCCCTTTTCTTCGTCTGGCGCTTCTCCTCGTTCTACTGCCTCCCATATTTTTGTTCGGATCAGTTTCATCATTTTTGGATTTTCTCGGAGGTATTGTTTTGCTTTTTCTCGTCCTACTCCCAGTTTTTCTTCTCCAAAGCTGTAACTATTTCCAGATTTGTTTATAATTTTGTGCTCAATGCCCGTGTCCAAGAGATCGCCTGAAAGAGAAATTCCTTCATTATACATGATATCAAACTCAGTGGTACGAAATGGTGCTGCCACTTTGTTTTTTACCACTTTTACTTTGACCCTATTTCCAATAATTTTTTCTGCTTGTTTTATTTGTGCGCTGCGTCGTATTTCAATACGAATTGAGGAGTAAAATTTTAGTGCATTCCCCCCTGTGGTTGTTTCTGGATTTCCAAAAAATACTCCAATTTTGTGTCTAATCTGGTTGATAAAAATAACCGTGGTATGTGTTTTACTCACGATGCCGGTGAGCTTTCGCAGTGCCTGGCTCATGAGCCTTGCCTGGAGTCCCATGTGTGAGTCACCCATGTCTCCTTCAATTTCTGCCTTTGGCACCAGCGCTGCGACAGAGTCAATCACCACGACGTCCACCCCATTTGATCGGACCAGTGTTTCCAAAATTTCCAGTGCTTGTTCTCCGGTATCTGGTTGTGAAATAAGTAGGTTATCCACGTCTACACCAATTTTTCTTGCATAATCTGGATCAAGTGCATGTTCGGCGTCAATAAATGCTGCAATGCCCCCGGCTTTTTGTGTTTCTGCCACAATGTGTTGGGCCAGGGTTGTTTTTCCACTTGCTTCCGGTCCAAAAATTTCTACAATTCTTCCACGAGGGACTCCTTTGATCCCGAGTGCAATATCAAGTGATAGACAGCCGGTAGGGATTGCATCGATATCAGTAGAGCGAGTATCTCCAAATTTCATAATTGCACCGTCACCAAATCGTTGTTTGATTTGGTCTATTGCACTTTGTGTCGCACTTGATTTTGCCTGCTGTTCATCTGTTTGTTTCGTTGCCATATTGAATATATCTTGTACGTCGCTGACAGGGGAACTCGACGAAGTGTGAGTAATTTTTTTAAAAGTATGTATAGAATACGGTGTTTTGTATCCGTTGTCAAACGATGTTTTTTTAAATAAAAAAGCGGCCAAAGCCGCTTTTTTTGAGGGCCTGTTTATTGCTGTTGATTTGGCTGGGCGGGGTGTCCGTGTGTGTCCTTTTTGATCATCAGGACAATCCCGATTGGTGTGAGTACAAACAAGCCAATGATCGGAAGAAGTGATAGTACTATATTTATAGTACTTACTATTGTTGTGGTTATAGTCGGCGCTCCCAGTGGTGTAATAGTTGAGTCTGTTGTTATATGTGTTGTGTAGGTTGGTGATGCTGCTGTCTGACTTATGGTAAATCGGGCCACAGACCAAGCAATAAGTGAAAAAGGAATGAGGCCGAGCCCCATTATAACCAGGAGTGATCCTTTCGCTTTATTTGTCATATAAGATTATTTAAGCGATAGTATTGGTTGATCTTTTTTATACACCACATGTCGCGTCTCTGTGGTTGTTTTTCCATGTTTTTTTGTTGCTGAGAGCATGATCGTATTCACTCCATTGGTAAGGGGTATGGTTTCTTCAAAAAATCCATCTTCTCTATTCATCACACTTCTGCCATTGATGTGTATTTGTACACCTGGATCTGTTTTCCCGCTTATTTTGGTGCTCCCTTCTGTCGTGACAGAACCGTTATCTGGGGAGTAAATGGCAAGGTTTGGTGGTTCAACAATATGTTTTACTTGGATGACCAAGTAGCCAATGCAGGCAAAAAATACAATGCCAATGGTGGCTGCTTTTATGACGAGTGGTAGATTTGGAAAGGAAAAATGATATGATTTTTTTTGTGGAACGGTTGTTTTTTTGTTTGTATGGGGAATTTCTTCGTGAATAAATTGGTTGACAAATTCTTTTGGGTTCATGTCGAGTGTTTTGATGTAGGATTTTATGAGATTTTTTTGGTAGAGCGCTGTAAATGGAAGCATGTCAAATTGGCACTCTTCAAGTGCTTCAATGTGTTCTTTACTCATACGAATATGTTTAGCCATCTCCGTACGAGTCATCCCCTTTGCTTCGCGCGCCTCTTTGAGACGTAAACAAACACGTTTTGTCGGGGTAAGTTGTTTGTGTGTGAATTTCATGGCAGCGATAGTTCGCAGGTGTATGTTATGGCCGGATGTTTTTAATGCGGAAGACATCTTCTTCTTCTTCATCTTCTTCCTCCTCCTCCTCCTCTTCTTCTTCTTCTTCTTCATCTTCATCTTCTTCCTCCTCCTCTTCCTCTTCCTCTTCCTCCTCCTCCTCTTCATCATCCTCTTCCTCTTCAGGGTATTCTTCGGTGTCGTCTTCTGTATATGCATTGAGTTCTCCACCCATATCCATGGTATGAATTTCTGTTTCGGTGACCAAAATTTCCCGTGGTTTTGCACCATCAGATGGTCCAATAACTCCCGCTTCTTCAAGCTCGTCCAAAATTCTTGCCGCACGTGCGTATCCAACTTTTAATTTTCTTTGTAAAAATGATGCGCTTGCTTTTTCTGCTTCTAGTATAGCTTGTTTTGCTTCGTGTAACAACGGATCTGCGTCATCAGAACCACCACCAAAGAGGCTCATATTGCTTCCGGTGGTTGTTTTTTCGACAATTGATTCAACATATACCGGTTCTACATCACCTTTCAAATAGTCGACAATGTTTTTGGTTTCTTCTTCTGAAATAAACGCGCCTTGGAGTCGTACTGGTTTTGATAGATCTGCAGTTTGAAACAACATATCTCCTTTTCCAATAAGTTTTTCCGCACCCTTTGCATCCAAAATAGTGCGTGAGTCGGTTAGTGATGCAACAGAAAAGGCAACACGAGCCGGAATGTTTGCTTTCATGAGTCCGGTAATGACATTGACACTTGGGCGTTGTGTGGCGAGGATGAGGTGGATGCCGACAGCACGGGCCATTTGAGCAAGGCGGATAATGCCTGCTTCTACTTCGTTTGATGACGTCGCCATGAGATCGGCAAGTTCATCAATAATAAATACAAGAAACGGAATTTTTGTTTTTGGATGTTGTGCATTGTATGTGCCAATGTCACGATTTCCTGCTTTTGCCAAGACTTCAAATCGTCGGTCCATTTCACCAATTGTCCAGCGGAGGGCATTGATAGTTTTTTGTGTGTTGGTAATGACGGGAGTGAGGAGGTGGGGAATGCCGTTGTACATGGTGAGCTCAACCCGTTTTGGATCTACCATAATAAAGCGCAGGTCGGCGGCGGTGTTTTGGTAAATCAAGCTGGTGATAATGGTGTTCATGCATACTGTTTTCCCGGCTCCGGTGGCACCAGCAATTAAGAGGTGAGGCATGCGTGGCAGGTCTGCAAACCAGGCTTTTCCGCCTACGTCTTTCCCCAGAGCTATCATCATTTTGTGTTTTTTCTGTTTATATTCTTTACTGGTGAGGAGCTCTTTTAATGAAACCATTGCTGTTTTGTCATTGGGTACCTCAATGCCAACCAAAGACTTCCCTGGGATTGGTGCTTCGATACGAATTGGGTGGGCAGCGAGTGCGAGTGCAAGGTCGTTTGACAGTGTGGTGATTTTTGACAGCTTGACTCCTTTGGCTGGGCGAAATGCAAACTGTGTGACGGTTGGGCCGACACGGACATCTTCCATGGTGACATTGATTCGAAACTCTCGGAGTGTTTCTTCAATAATTTTTTCTTTTTGTACAATATCTCCACTATTTGGTTTTCCTTTTCGTTCTTCCAATAAGTCAAGAGATGGTGGTTTTTTAATAATGGCATTTTTTTGCCAAGCTGGGATTAGGTCCACAGGGATGATATGATTTTTTGGTTTACTTGGAGCTGGGATATCGCTGTCTTCCTCTTCTTCGTATTCTTCATATTCTTTGTCATCCTCCTCCTCGTCATCTTCATCTTCATCTTTTGATCCGCCAACACGTTTTTTGGTAAATCGTTCTTCTTCGTCATCCTCTTCATCTTCGTATTCGTCATCTTCATCTTCATCTTCCTCGACAAACATAGTGTCAACAGATTTTTTTAATCCCTTTCCTACAAATCCCATGCGTGCCATAAGTTCTTTATGGAGTGTGACAAAGCGTGCAAGTGAGGTGTTGAATAGGAGCAATAAAGATATGGCAACAAGACCAATCAAAATTACCCAAGAGGCAATGTTGCCAAGGTATGATTTGAGTACCCAGGCGAGCATACCAAACATGCCGCCGCCATTTCCTTCCAGTGCTTGGAGCCACATGTCTTCTACGGGAAAACGAAGGTGGATCAGGCTGGATGTGGTAAGAAAAAATAGTACCGCCCCAATGCCATGGGTGGGCCGGTAATCAAGCTCAACGTCTGCAACCAGGTACCACGCAAAGACAATGAGAACAAATGGGACAAAAAATCGAATAGTACCAAAGAGAAAACTAAGGATGTATTCATTGATAATGAGTCCAAGGGTGCCGGATTTTCCAAAAAAACTAAGGCCAATGATAATGGCGAATACCAGGAGCACGATGGCAATGACGCCATGAGAAAGGCTGGGGTCGTGGATTGGTTCTCGCTTTCTTTTGTTATTTTTTTTATGTGCCATAACACCAACAGAAAAGGGAATTCATATTAGAGCTAGTTTAGCACATTTTTGTGGGGGACAGAAGCAGGAAGGGGGATTGTTTTATGGAAGGGAGAAAAATGTAATGGGGGTTTTTATTTTTGAGAGGAAGGTCGGCAACTTAGGGGGATGTTTTTTGGTGGAGAGTATATTAAAAGTTTGTATGTTGAATCAAAATTGATATACTTTGTTTACTTATGTTTGGATAAACGTTAGTGCTGCTGTATATATCTGATCCGTACCTGACTCACGCCAAATTTTCCCTATATACGTGGTGGCTACCTGATACACCACAAAAAAACTCAACATACCTTGAATATTATGAACGAAAATATCGTAAATAAAATAGGCTGGTTTGCCTCGTGTATGGCAATTGCTATGTACGCGTCATACATTGACCAGATTCGACTCAACCTATCTGGCCAAACAGGGTCAATTATTTTACCAGTTGTCACCACTATCAACTGCATCGCCTGGACCATGTATGGTGCACTAAAAATAAAGAAAGACTGGCCAATTATCGTGTGTAACGTTCCTGGAATTGTATTAGGGATTGTTACCGCCGTCACTGCGCTGTAATTAGTGGCATGATAGGAGCTGTAAATAGTTTGTAGATCACGTTTTATCCCCAAACTTCCATTTGACAAGCGGTTTCAAATACACTATTATATATCGGCTCCTGGATCAGGAGTAAAACTCTGGTTTTTTTGCTAAAATTAGCTAAATACTGGATTTTACAACCGCATGCGAAAAGAGAAATAGTCGATCCACCTGTTCTTTTTGTCCACATATACTAACAATCTACGTGCGCATGCATTTATATATTGAAAACTAAACAAAGGCGGTTATGACAACATAGCCGGTTTTTTTGTTTATTTTTTAAGCAATACAACCCAGTTTTCCCTTTTTATCTTCTATTCTTTAACAAAAGAATGATCTATGCCAATCTATAAAAGACAGAAAAGCACCCAAAAGGAGCGAAAGTTTTTCACAGAAAAACGTGAATCCATGCCATTGCCAGATCTGATCCAGACGCAAAAGGCATCGTACAACTGGTTTTTAACACGAGGTGTCCAAGACCTGTTTGAAGAAATATCTCCCATCACTGACTTTACCGGAAGAGATCTAGAACTCTACTTGGAAAATTACAGCATAGAAGAAGCAAAATTTGACGAACGAACCAGTCGAGAAAAAAATGCATCATACGATGCACCCCTCCGTGTCAACGCACGACTGGTAAACAAACGAACAAAAGAAGAACAAACACAAGAAATTTATCTGGGAGACGTCCCGGTCATGACCGACCGAGGAACGTTTATTATTAACGGCATTGAGCGTGTTATTATTTCCCAGCTTATCCGTAGTCCTGGTGCCTACTTTACCGCAGAGATCGTTGGTGGTCGACGGTACTATGGGGCAAAAATTATTCCAAACCGTGGGGCATGGATTGAAGTAGAGACAGACAAAAACAATGTCATTTGGGTCAAAGTAGACCGAAAAAGAAAAGTAGCCGCAACATCACTGATGCGTGCCTTTGGTATGGGAACAGACGAAGAAATCATGAAACTGTTTGAAGACGTAAACACCCATCCAAACATTAACTATGTTGAGGCAACATTAAAAAAAGATGCCGCAACAAGTGAGGAAGAAGGATTGATCGAAGTGTACAAGAGAATCCGACCGGGAGATCTGGCAACCGCAGACAATGCCAAGGGCCTGATTCATTCCATGTTTTTTAACTTTGAACGCTACGATCTTGGCCGTGTTGGTGTGTATAAATTTGGAACCAAGTTTAAACTTGGATTTACAGAAGAACAGCACGAAGAAAAAGAAAACCGTGTTTTGTCTCCAGAAAAATTATTGTTGGTCTTAAAAGAAGTGATCCGACTAAGTGTGACACAAGAAGATCCAGACGACATTGACCACTTGGGAAACCGTCGTATCCGCGCCATTGGTGAATTGGTCCAAGACCGTTTCCGTATTGGACTTGCGCGTATGGAACGCATTATAAAAGACCGCATGAGCACCTACGAACTGGAAGGACTCTCACCAAATAAATTGATCAACGCACGACCCGTGATTGGGGCAGTCCGAGAATTCTTTATGAGCTCACAGCTGTCACAATTCATGGATCAAATTAACCCACTTGCAGAACTTGAACACAAACGTCGTGTGTCTGCACTGGGACCAGGAGGGTTATCACGTGACCGTGCCGGATTTGAGGTGCGTGATGTGCATACTACTCACTATGGAAGAATTTGTCCAATTGCCACCCCAGAAGGACCAAACATTGGGTTGGTAGGTCACATGAGTAGTTATGCAAAAATTAATAGTTTTGGATTTTTAGAAACCCCATACCGACGGGTGATTAATAGTGTCCCCAATAAATCTACCTTTACTGTGGGAGAAATATCTCGCGATGATATCAAAGGAGTGGTCCAAGCAGGAGAAACTATTACTGACGCTATTGCAAAAAAACTGGAAGCACAAAAAGACCTCCCCCATGTGCCGGTGGTGGCTCGTGTGACAGATGACATTGTCTATATCAACGCCGTTGAAGAAGAACGATCTATCACCACAGACGCCACAGCATCTGTTGACGCCAAGGGGTACTTCACAGAGTCACGTATTCCTGCACGTATGTACGGAAAGCCGTCTGTTGTGGACGTGAATACCATTGACTTCATGGATGTGGCATCAAACCAAATTTTGAGTATTGCAACAAGTTTGATCCCATTTTTGGAACATGACGATGCAACCCGTGCATTGATGGGAACAAACATGCAACGCCAGGCAGTGCCATGTATTACTCCAGACGCGCCATTGGTGGGAACCGGGGTAGAACGTGACGCCGCAGGGAATAGTGGGCACGTTTTGTTTGCTGACGTTGACGGAGAAGTAACCGCACTGCAAAGTGACCGCATTGAAATCACAGGGAAAAAAGGCGATGTGTATATATACCAACTCAATAAATTTTTGCGATCAAACGCATCCAGCTGTATCAACCAACGCCCGGTTGTGTCCATTGGGGACAAGGTAAAAAAGGGAGACCCACTATGCGATGGACCATCTATTGATCAGGGGGAACTTGCGCTTGGACAAAATGTGTTGGTGGCCTACATGGTGTGGGATGGATACAACTACGAAGACGCGATTATCGTGTCAGAACGTATGGTACAAAATGATCGCTATACCTCTGTACATATTGATGACTACAAAACAGACGTACGTGATACCAAACTGGGACCAGAAGTCGTCACTTCTGATATTCCAAACGTGAGTGAAGAAAAATTAAAAAATCTTGACTCTGAAGGTATTGTTCGCGTCGGTGCAGAAGTGCAGTCTGGCGACATTATGGTAGGAAAGATTACACCAAAAGGTGAAACAGAGCTTACCCCAGAAGAACGATTGCTTCGTGCCATCTTTGGTGAAAAAGCACGCGACGTACGAGATTCTTCACTGTACCTAGAACATGGAGATCATGGAAAAGTTATTGACGTCAAAGTATTTTCTGCAGACGAAGGGGACCGATTGCAACCGGGTGTCTTGAAACAGGTGCAAGTGACCGTGGCAGACATGCGAAAGATTCAAGTAGGAGATAAAATGGCAGGACGACATGGAAACAAAGGTGTTATCTCTCGCGTCGTTCCAGTAGAAGATATGCCATTTTTGGAAGATGGAACACCGGTGGACATTATTTTGTCACCACTTGGTGTTGTGTCTCGTATGAACTTGGGACAGCTGCTTGAAACCCACTTGGGACTGGCAGCAAATGCACACGGGTATCGTGCGGCAACACCAGTGTTAAATGGAATGACTGAAGAACAAATTAAAGAAGAGTTGGTAAGCGCTGGATTCACAACTGACGGGCAGTTACAACTGCACGATGGTCGTACGGGTGAACCATTTGATCACAAGACAACCGTGGGCTACAACTATATGTTGAAGTTGAACCACATGATTGAAGATAAGTTGCACCAACGTTCTATTGGGCCATACTCACTCATCACGCAACAACCACTTGGTGGAAAAGCGCAATTTGGTGGACAACGTTTTGGAGAAATGGAAGTGTGGGCGCTTGAAGCATACGGAGCTGCACATACATTGCAAGAAATTTTGACAATCAAATCAGATGACGTTCCTGGTCGATCAAAGGCCTATGAAGCCATTATTAAAGGGGATCCAATCACACGGGTCAATCTTCCAGAATCATTTAATGTATTGGTGAGAGAATTAAAGGGACTTGCCCTTGATGTTGAATTGTTGAAACAGAATGCAAGTGGTGGATATAGTAATGCTGAAGACGTAAAAGCATGTGAACGTAACGACGCACATGATACACAAAGAGATGTTGCAACAGAAGATGTTGTTGTGCATGAATCATAATATATTTGCCTCTTTACTCATCAGCTGAATTTGACTTCTCAATATGACACGTGAAAATCTCAACTTACAAGACTTTGATGCACTGGCGCTCCGCGTTGCATCACCGGAAGTAATCCATGCATGGTCTCATGGGGAAATTACCAAGCCAGAAACAATTAACTACCGTACACAAAAACCGGAAAAAACAGGGCTCTTTGCCGAAGAAATTTTTGGGCCAACCAAAGATTGGGAATGTTATTGTGGAAAGTATAAGAAAATTCGATACAAAGGAATTGTGTGTGATAAATGTGGGGTAGAAGTAACCCACTCATTGGTGCGTCGTGAACGCATGGGACACATTGAGCTTGCAACTCCTGTGACACATATTTGGTTTTTCCGATCGATCCCGTCAAAGATTGGTCTTATTTTAGACCTTTCTATTCAATCACTGGAAAAGGTTATCTACTTTGCGTCGTTTATTATTACTAAGGTGGATGTTGCGCAGCGAGATGAAACCCAAGAACTTTTAAAGCAGGAATATAAGCAAAAGAAAAAACAGATTGAAGGCATGTACAAAAAAAGTATTGCTGAGCTGGAAGAAAGTGGCGCAAAAAAGACCGATATCAAAGCCATGGAAAAAGAGCGTGATGAGAAATTGGAAGCGCTTGATGAAGATGTTGCGGCGGCAAACGCAGAGTTGAAGGACTTGACCCTGCTCAACATTGTATCTGAAACACGCTACCAAGAGTTGTCACTTCGCTATGGAGGCATGTTTGAAGCAAGTATTGGTGCGCGTGCAATTCGTGAATTGCTAGAAAAACTTGACCTGCCAAAAACATTAGAAAATTTGGAAGAAGAAATTCAAAAAAACAAAGGTGCAAAGCGAGAGCGTCTGATTCGTCGTGTGAAGTTATTGAAGAGTTTTCACAAAAATAATATCAGACCAGAGTGGATGATCTTAAAAGCGATCCCTGTCATTCCACCGGACCTTCGTCCTATGGTTGCGCTGGATGGTGGTCGATTTGCCACCAGTGACTTGAACGATTTGTATCGACGTGTGATTAATCGCAATAATCGTTTGAAACGACTGATGGACTTAAATGCGCCAGAAGTGATTTGTCGAAACGAAAAACGCATGTTGCAAGAAGCGGTCGACGCATTGATTGATAACAATGCGCGTGCGTCAAAAACAGTCACTGCATCCACTGGACAAAAAAGACAGCTGCGATCGTTGGCAGACATTTTGAAAGGAAAACAAGGACGATTCCGACAAAACTTGCTTGGAAAACGGGTGGACTACTCAGGACGTTCTGTGATTGTGGTTGGGCCAAATTTGGAAATTCATGAATGTGGATTGCCAAAACGTATGGCGCTTGAACTCTTTAAGCCGTTTGTGATGGCACAAATTATTAAAAGAGAGCTTGCACACAATGTACGAAGTGCCTCACGATTTATTGAGTCAAACGCCCCAGAGGTGTGGGATATTTTGGAAGATTTAACAAAGGAAACACGCGTTTTGTTAAATCGTGCCCCAACGCTGCATCGGCTTGGTATTCAGGCGTTTCGTCCCGTTTTGGTAGAAGGAAAAGCAATCCGACTGCATCCATTGGTATGTCCCGCATTTAATGCCGACTTTGACGGAGACCAGATGGCTGTACATTTACCATTGACCGAAGAAGCCAAGTGGGAGGCAGAAAACCTCATGGCGTCAGAAAAAAATATTTTGAAGCCGGCAACAGGGCGACCCGTTGCTACGCCACAGCAAGATATTGCACTGGGGTGTTATTACCTTACAAAGTATACCGAGGATGATACTGCAGAGGTAAAGAAATTTTTCTCGGATATTACTGAAGCACGGTTTGCGTATAAATCTGGAAAAATTTCATTGAAAGAACGTATCAAAGTGCGTTTTGATGATTTGTCAAAATTTGAAGAAGGGGAAGGACCGTTGATTGAAACATCTATTGGGCGTGTATTTTTCAACGAAATTCTTCCGGAAAAACTTCCATACTACAATGAAACGGTAACAAAAAAACAACTCGGGAAAATCATTCAGTCACTCCTTGAGTATTATGATCAGGCTGAGACGGCAAAAGTGCTTGATAGTATGAAACAGCTTGGCTTTCAGTACGTCACAAAATCTGGATACTCACTGGGTATGGAAGACTTTGGAAATATTGACGAGAAGGCTGATCTCATCAAAGAGGGAGACGAGAAAAATCAGTTGGTGGAAGAACAATACCAAGAAGGATTACTGACAGACACCGAACGACATGCAAAAGTGCTTGAAATTTGGACCAACATCAAAGATCGTGTTGTGGCACACAATAAGGAAGCCATTAATAAAGACGGATCTGTGTTTGCCATGATCGACTCGGGAGCCCGTGGAAGTTGGGGACAATTGGGGCAGGTGATTGGTATGAAAGGACTTGTTGCTTCTCCAAGTGGTGACATTATTGAGTTGCCTGTAAAAGGAAACTTTAAAGAAGGATTTAAAGTGTTGGAATTTTTCATCTCAAGTCACGGAACACGTAAGGGGTTGTCTGATACTGCGCTCCGTACTGCAAATGCTGGGTATCTTACTCGTCGTTTGGTAGACGTGTCACAAGATGTGGTGGTAAAAGAAGAAGACTGTAAAGACAAAACAGGTGAAGTTATCACACAAGAGCAGTCTGATGCAATGAATAAAAAAATATCAGAACGTGTTGTTGGGCGATTTATCCTTTCAGACATTGTTGACGCAAAAGGAACTGTTATCTTGAAAAAAGGAGAATTGGTAACACTGCAAGCTGCACGTGATATTGATGAGGTGGAAATAAAGGAAATACATGTGCGAAGTGTGTTGCAATGTCTGTTGCCAAAGGGTATCTGTGTAAAATGTTATGGTGCTGACCTTTCAAACAATAGAGTGGTGAAAAAAGGGACTGCCACAGGTGTCATTGCCGCGCAATCTATTGGAGAGCCGGGGACGCAGTTGACTATGAGAACTTTCCATTTGGGGGGAGTTGCAGGTGGTGGAGATATCACACAGGGGTTGCCACGTGTAGAAGAGTTGTTTGAGGCAAGAAATCCAAAACGAAAAGCAGTCCTCTCAGAAGTCGCAGGGCGTATTGAAATAGAAGATGCTGATGGGAAGGTTATTACCAGCCCAACCGGAAGAAAAATATTTGAGGGACGACGTGGACAAAAAATCATTCGTGTTCACTTTGAAGGGATCGATGAGACAGAAATACTTATTAAAAAGTCTGACGATATCCGTCTCGAAGATGGGCAAAAAGTGAAAAAAGGAGATTTGTTACTGGTGCGTGGAAGCTCTGGAGAAAAAATTAAGGCAGAATACAACGGTACAATTCGTCTTGAAAAAAAGAAATTGGTTTTGAGCTACGAAGGAAAGAGGGTAAAAGAATATATTGTCCAAATTGGGTATAAGCTGTGGGTCAAAGATGGAGACGTGGTAGAAAAAGGTGCGCAGCTCACAGAAGGAAGCGTTGATTTACAAGAGCTCTTCACCTTGCGAGGTCGTGACGCAGTACAACGATATATTTTGGAAGAAATCCAACAGATCTATTCTTCACAGGGGCAAAGCTTAAATGATAAACATATTGAAATTATTATTAAGCAAATGTTCTCTCGTGTGTATATTGAAGAGTCTGGAGACACGGACTTACTCCCAGGTGAAGTGGTAGAAAAGTCACAGCTCATGATTGCGAACCTGGAAGTGAAGGCAGAAGGAAAAAAAGAAGCTGTGGGGCGAGAGCTCTTCCTTGGTATTAGTAAGGTTGCGTTGTCTACACAAAGTTTCCTTTCTGCAGCAAGTTTCCAAGAGACATCAAAGGTGTTGATCAATGCCGCTATTACAGGGAAGATCGACTACCTCGAAGGACTCAAGGAAAATGTGATCATTGGACGCTTGATTCCTGTGGGAACCGGATTCAGAGAAGTTGAAGCTTCTGCTGAAGTCGAATAAGACACATCAGATACATAAAAAAACTCCAGCATATGCTGGAGTTTTTTTATACACGTGGATTAGAGCTGTCTATCGAGAAAGGCTTTCAGTGCATGCATATCTTTTTTTTCGTTGTCATACAGGTATGTTTGTATTCCTGCCGCCTCTGCACTTGCTGCTGACGAGGGGTTGTGTTCAAAGTATAGGGTGTCTTCAGGAGAAAGGTGGTACTCCCGGAGCATGGTTTCAAAATATATGGGTTGTGACTTTGGGGGATCATTTTTGAGGGTAAATACTTCGTATGGCATATTGAAAATCTTTCGTTCCCGAAAGTCTGCATCAGTACAGCCCGTGAGCAGGATTTTTTTATTTGGATATTGCTCAAGTAACTCATACATTGGCGCATACATGCCGTGCCCAACAATAAAAAAACAGTGTACGAGATCAACGAGAATAGTTTTCATAGCATGTTTGTGTTATGTAATTTTTTTTATGTAATGTACTATGACATCGTCTTTTTTAAAACCTAAGTTTTTGTGAAACTTTTGACTAACCGTATTTTTTAGTTCTGTATCCGAGCCCAACTCTTTACATCCTTGCTTTTCTGCCCACATTTCAGCTTGTTTGATGAGCTCTTTGGCTACTCCTTGTTTTCTGTATTCGGGTTTTACATAAATACCCTCCACATATCCAACCGGACTTGAAGATGCCCCTTGCACGTATTCATGTCGCAGTGAAAGATTGATAAAACCAAGATATTCGTCCTTGTTGCGTTGAACGAGATACTGTTGGTGCTTACTGGACTTGAGGTTGTCACGAAATTCTTTTTCGAGTTTACTTTTCTGAGAATGTGGCCAAAGAGCAAGCCCCATTGATAGCCATTCATTAAAATTGTCTGCAGAAACGGTACAAACATCCATAGTATTGATTGTTGACGGTATAATACTTCGTGTCAATGTCGCATTCCACAACATATACATTAATCATAACGGATCACTCCTTTTTCCGCAAATGCTACCTGGTAGTGTGCCAAAACCAGTCGGAGTGTGTGGTCTTGAAATTTTCCGGGGAAACGTTTTGATAGGGTTCTCATGTGTTTGGGGACTCCCTTTTCTTCCAGTGAAAGTATAATTTTTTTTAAGTCAGATGTTGGTATAAATTTTTTTATATCAATAGCATACCCTTCGGTCAGCAGTGTTGTGATATGCGTGTAGATGGTATGCACGGATAGCCCTCTTTCACGAGCAATCTGGGCTACAGGCATGCCCTGGTTGTAGTAAGCAAAGGTAATGTCTTCGGTTCTCTCCTGTA
>Ga0066639_10000383_pt1 | contig 37925 bp, 27 predicted proteins | sample CryGeyCG2114_010_2_FD_59504 | JGI IMG/M metagenome (GOLD analysis project Ga0066639, IMG submission 59504) | Groundwater microbial communities from aquifer - Crystal Geyser CG10_big_fil_rev_8/21/14_0.10 | ecosystem: Environmental > Aquatic > Deep subsurface > Groundwater | place: USA: Utah...
AACGCTACTTAAAGACTATATAGAAAAAGGTTATCATCCCTTTATTTTATCCGCCTCGCCACATTTTTATGAGAAAACTATTCGAGACTGGCTATACCAAAATAAGATTTACACCGCAGGCATATTTCTTAAAGACTATCGCAATATTTTTTCCATTTCCGAGGGAATATTGGCCCCCAAGGATATCAAGCTTCAAGGCCTATATAAGCTTAATCATCTGCTGGACATTCTTTTAATGGTAGGCATGCCTCAATCGTTAGTGCTGATAGGTGATCATTTTGAAAGTGATCTCCTGATTTATCTTATTCTAGAAAAAATGCTTAACAGTGATCTATCCCCTGCTCAGCTTTGGAACAAAGTTAAGGGGCTAGATTCTTTTAAACTGACAACCAAACAAGATGGGCAATTTTTGAACAAAATATATCAGATCAAGGGCCTAACAAAAAAGCAAGACAATCAAGAGACGCCACAATTACAGACAAAAATCTATATCAGAAAGCGTAGTAACGAGACGGCAAATGACCGCCTGCCAAATTTTCTCTCTCATTCTATTAATAAAGTTGAATTCTATAATGCTGATGCTGCTGGACGAATTTCTTCGTAAGAAACTAACCGGGTAAATCTGTCAGGATAATAGGATTCCCGGAGCAGTGGCCAGAATGTATCCAATCCCAAAATAAAGCCCCATGCGATGAAATGACTTACCTTTTTCTCCCATAAGCCTTTTTGTTAAAGGAAGTCCCTCAAAAGAAAAACCAATGACTTCAAGGTAGATCCTGAAAAAGGCCATGGCCAAGAGAAAAATTTTTAACACGTCATTGCCCTCAGGCCCAGTAAACTCTAAAATACTATTCATAGCACTTCCTCCGTCGACGAACTTTTGGCATAGCACGAACCCTGGGAAAGCTTTAAAGGATACTCATGCAGCAAAATGCTTGTGATAAAGAAATTCCCATTATTCGATTGATCGGAGACCCTGAAGAGAACTTTTACCAATTGGGGGTAAAAGACCGAGAAACGGCAGAATTTATCCGAGAGCACATTGAAAATATCTTTTCTCTTTCATGGGACCATCTAAACAAATTCCTATTTTCACTCTATGGCCCATTGGCAAAAAATTTATATGGCAGAAATGCTACTATCCACCAATGGTCGAATGCCTATGTTGATGGTCTGGGGCTAAAAGATGAGCTTTTTTATCGGGCTATGGCCATTCCAGAATTTATGTCGGCCTTATCGAAGTGGTTTCCGGCCTTACCTTTTACTCAAATGGGATGTTCCAGTTTTTTTGCTCATGATCAAGATTGGGAGTCGCCCATTCACGCTAGAATCTTGGATTTTCCCTTAGTGGGAAGTTTTGATAAGCATGAAAGAGTCTTGATGCACGAATTTAAAAACTATCCTAAAATTTTTTCCTTTGGTGCCGCTGGATTTCCCTACCCTTCAATGACAGCGATGAATGACCAAGGTATTTCAGTCGCAATTCACCAAAAATATACTGACGTTCTAAATCTTAAAGGTACGCCTATCTTTGAACTTGTCTTTGAGATTCTACTCAATTGTAGCAATTGCCAGGATGTCATTAATCTTTTAAAAAAATCTCAATCTATCACCACCTGGGGTCTATATTTTTCCTTTAAGAGTGGAGAGATTCTAAGAGCAGATATCATGGGAGACCGCCTCATTCACCATAAAGATAGGCCATCTCCTTCACAGATTCTCTATTTCAATAACATATTGGAAGATAAAAATATTGACCAAACAAAATTTATTCCACATGGCTTTCATGAATTTTGCCAAATGAGAAAAAAAATCGCTCATAAAAAGATTCTGAAGTTGCAACACTCCCGCCGCATCAATGACGAAAAGCTGTTAATTACCAGTTCGACTCGCTTTGAGCAAAAAGGTCAATCAGCTGCTTCGTGGAAAATGGACTGCCTAACTCCCGTGTCTGTCGGTGCCTATGTCATGAATGCCAAAGAAGGTCGCGCCTTGGCCATACCAGGCGATGCTCCAAAGTACTACCAAGGTCAGACAGTTGAATTTTCTAATATTTGGAAAGCTGAAGGACCAACGGTTATTGCAAAATCAAAAAAAATTGCCCCCAGGTCTCTGGATCTTGATCATGTTAAAAGTTCCCATCGTGGTCTTAATTATTTGATGCTTGGTCAGAAGGCCATCGATTATGGGGAACTTGAGAAGGCCTATCATTATATTCAAATAGCTCAAGATTATTTAAAAGACTGCCAGGAATTTTCATTGGCACAATTCTTCTTTCTCGTCTTGCAATATTTACATGAGCCAGATCGTGAGGTTTTGAGCTCCATGCAGGCCTCTTTTGAACTTATGATTGATCACTTACCACCCAACTTGAAAAATCATTGCCGACTTTTTATCATTCGCATATTAAGAGAAGGCGTGGCCAAAGACCAAAAGCAGAGCAACACATTTCTTGATGAAATTGACTCTCCATTCTTAAAACAAATAGCTCATTGGGAAGAGAAATTTCCTATCGCTATATTAAGAAGAATGATCCGTGCAACAATTCATATCCGCATGGAAGTATTTGATATCATCTATGGCCACATACGCTAAAAAGACATAACAAGAGAAGGGTCCCCTTGCAAATGATACCAAGAGAAATTGTGGATAACGTCTTCTTTAACTGAATGCTTCTGCAAAAGATACAGCTGCCCTTTCAATAAAATCTCTCCCAAGGAGGTCTTTTGATTTGCGCTCTCTTTTACTGCCTGACTAATTCCAATTGCCATGATTGCGGGAGGATCCCATGAAATATCAACGCTACCACCATAATACGCCAAAGCACCCAAAGGTCTGCCATTAGATGATTCATTTATAAGGCGCTCGCCCATTCTTCTTTCATAGGAAAAACGCCCGTTTTGGCAAGCAACATCAATGACCACTGGTCGAATTTTTTGATGATTCATTTCAACAATATGTGATGCCTCGTAGCGTTGGGTTAAACTAGGCCAAGCAAATCCAGAGCCGTGACCTATATAATTTACCCATTGTAAACCATTTGAAAATTCTTGGTTAACTTGAGCGGGATTAGATTCCTCCTGACCCTGAACAAGTTTTCTCCCTCGAAAATGTAGCCCATCTCGCAAAGGGGCCACCATCATTTCTATGTATTGTTCATCACTAGGGTTAAGCCCTTCATTACTCGCCATTGCTAAAAAGCGAGGAGTGCTGTTCAATGCCGGTCTATCACTGTCATGATCTCTTAATTTTTGAATGTAGCTTAAAATCTCATCGTTTGAATTGGCCGCTAATCTACCATAGTAAACATCTGGTATAAAATCATCAGCACCACTCATCGTAAAGTATGGCAGATCGCTGGGGGTCTGTTGGTCAAATTGAGTGTTAACGTAAAATGTTGGAAATAATGCTTCATGGCCTAAAATCATAACAAAGTCCATCTTACTGGTGGGGTCAAGATATAAGGAATGAAGCTTTTCTTTGACCTGGGACGCAGTCATGCCGAGTTGACTAAGTGATAAGCTTTGGATCGAAAACCCCTGAGAGGCCTTAAATGCGCCGAGTGCTTCCGCCCCTTCCTGTAAAGAGTCATTATAGATGATAAGCATCTTACTGCTTTCTGAGGTAACCGGCCTTTCTTGCCAGTAGATATCCTCGATGCTACCTACCTTTAGTTCCCTCTTGCCAGTCACTCCCGTTTGGCGTTTTTTTAAAACAATTTTTACTTCAAGATCGGGAGCAATTTTGAATTTATTGTCAGCAAAAGTCGCAGGATATAAAAGGAGGCGAGTAATAGGTGTACCTCTAAAATCACCCATATATTCAAGTGTAAAATGTGATTCACCAGTGCCTGCCTCATAAGCTTTTTGATCAAAAATGGTGGCCCGTTTTTCGTTACACCTGCACGGTTTTTCCAGAAAAGGCGCCGGCCGTACATCTTTATAAACAATCTGTTTTCTACTTGTCAGCTTAATCCCAATATCTTGGGGATGCTGGTTAATTAAGATTGCTTTAAAAGGCAGTTGTGCCAAAGAAGGTGCCTTGGAATTGACAAGACCATCCAGATTTATTTCTTGATAGCCCTGTCCTTGTATTGCTACGTCATTTAGTTCGCCAGAGCTTAAATGCAAAGAAATCTTGGCCGAGCTCAACTGCCGTTCAATATCAACGGTATTTGAGTTTGCTTTAAGTCCCGAAAAAGCAAGATAAGTGCTTTTAGCTTGAGAGGTATTACTGCTTATAATGAGACAAAATAAAAAAAGACAGATGGGTCTTACAAATTTCAACATATGATTCCTTCAAGTGTTGAGAGAGTATTAATGTGTAAGAAAACTTCGGAATAAAATCGATTTACAATTAGAAAGAATTTTACCTAGTAGATAAAAGGAACTTTTTTCCAGAGGCGATTAGTCCGGTTATTGCTCTTTTGCACTTTTCTTCCTCGGATCATGAAATATGGCAGGACTATTTTTATGCTTCCCACGATTAATATTCATCATAAGAAAATCAAAAATAATGGCAGGCAGATTTCTATTTAAAATGGCCAACAACTTCATTGGCCATGGAAATAGTTGAATCTTCTTATTGCCTGCAATACCATTCAATATTTTGAGTGCGCACACCTTGGCATCAATCATAAAAGGCATTTGAAATTCTTTGTGCTGCGCCATGGGAGTTTTTACAAATCCAGGCAAAAATGCCGAAACCTTAATTCCAAAAGGCCGAAGATCATTTCTCCATGATTCTAAAATGGCCGTCTGCGCCGCCTTGGAAGAACAGTAACTACTGGCGTAGGGTAAACCCCTTAATGAGGCCAAGGAGCTTACACCTGCCAAATGCCCTTTTTTCCTTTGCACCATTTCATTAACGAAGGGTAAGAAGGTATTAAGCATCCCGTAGTAATTAACCCCCATCATGAGCTGATCAACAGCTAAAGAAAAAGCATTTGCAGGGTTAATACCTCCCAGCCCAGCATTAGCGATAATAATATCTGGAAAAAAATCTGAACCTAAATCGTCTCGAATTTTCTCTATCGCTTGTCCATCCATAACATCAGTAGCGTAAGCAAATATTTGACAATCAGGTCGGGACAAATTGCCAACCTGTAACTCTACCTGTTGCAACTCATCTTGGCGTATATCAAGAAGCACTAAAGCACGAACGTGAGGGGCCAAGAATAATGCCATTTCTTTGCCTATGCCGGCCCCGACGCCAGTCAAAAGAACAACTCTATTTTTAAAATATTTTTCAAGCTGCATATTTTTGTCTTAGAGAAATTAAATAAAATAGAAAAATCAATCCTTAAATTTAGGAAACTTCGGCCTGCGATTACCACCTAATTTTTTCTTTGTAGGCTGCTTAACCTCTAAATTTTGATTTTCCGATTCACTTTCTTTCTTTTCCCAATGTTTAAACCATTCAGCATCGGGCTTTTTTTCCCCTGCCTGTTCACTCTCGTGGGATAAATCTGGTGCTACAGATGTCGTCTTTTTGATTAATTTATTTTTATTTTGGAATTTACCACGTGGCATTTTTCGTGTTTTATTTTGCATTTTGGCCTCATCACGTTCTTTATCGTGATGAGAGACATCCAAGGTAACGTCTCCGCTAATATATGTCTGGCAGCTTAATCTTTGACGTGTAATGTGAAATACATTGCCCAATATTTTGAGTTCATCAAATTTTGTAGGTGATAACGAATCCTCACCTGATGTCACCTTGACCACGCAATCGGAACATGTAGCATGCCCGCCACATGATGATTTGATATATATACCGTGCTTTGTAAGCCCCTCTAAAAGAGTGGTCTTTTCATCTATATCAATTGTTTGGCCAGTAGGCCAAAGAGTAACTTTACTCATAAAAAATGCCTCATACGATTTAGACAATCGTTTTAAGTTCGTTGCCTATTTTATCCAGAATTTTGGACTTGAAGGGTTTAAGTAGGAAGGATAAATCTAATCCTAATTCGCAGTCACTGGAAGAAAAATCAATCAGAAGCGTAAAACCTTGACCTTTGGCCTCGATACGATTTGAACTCTCAAGATATTTAACCTCAGCACAAACCTTGAACTGGGCCAAATATTCTGGAGTAATTTTTTTCTTCATGGCCTCAAAGGCCTGCTGTGAGTTTTGGCTATGCGTATATGGAATTTTCATCTCTTTATCTCTCCGGAAATAAAATCAAGCTCTTCCCGATGAACCAAAACCACCTTCGCCACGGCCAGTGTCATTAATATCTAAAACTGCCACAAATTGTGCTCTAGTAACAGGCGCCAGTACCAACTGGGCCACCCTATCACCATGGGATATGGTCTCATCATGGGTTGAAAAATTACCCAAAATAATTTTTACTTCGCCACGAAAATCGGCGTCTATGGTACCTGGGCTATTGACCACCAAAAGCCCCGTTTTTAAGCTTAGTCCAGACCTAGGTCTGACCTGCAACTCAAAGCCGGCAGGTATTTCAAACGCCATAGCCGTAGGAACCAAAACTCTCTCACCTGGTCTTATGATTAAACTGCGTCCCTGACCAAGGCAGGCACGTACATCAGCACCTGCGGCCAACAAGGATTCATAGCGAGGTAGAGGGAGCTCATGATCATAATGTTCTAGTTTTTTAACTTTCACTTCTACAACAGTATTCATTGACTCCCCCGAATCGTATTAAGACTTTTTTGGAATTGATTGAACTGCTTTGGCAGATAATTTAATCCTTCCCATTCTATCCACTTCCACCACTCGAACAGGAATCACATCTCCCACTGCCACAAATTCATTGGGATCATTCACTCTATCAGTGCTAAATTCACTGACGTGAACTAATCCGGAGACACCAGGGGCCAGATCAACAAATGCACCATAGTCCTTAATTGTAACAACTGTGCCCATGTAATCAGTTCCCGCTTCCGGTCCCTTAATCTGTAGCGCAATTGTCGAAACACAGGTTTCAATTTCTTTAGCATCGTTACCTAGAACACGAATTGTTCCATCCTCATCCACTTCAATAGTACAGTTGAAATTCTCTTGAAGTGCCTTAATGTTCTTTCCGCCTGGCCCGATCAAAGCTCCAATTTTATCAGTTTCGATCTTTATCGTTCCAATGCGAGGGACACCTTCTTTGAATTCAAGTCTATGAGTGGAAATTGTTTTCGCCATTTCTTCCAAAATATGAAGACGGCCCTTAAGTGCTTGCTCCAACGCCTCTTCCATAATTTGGACAGTAAGACCTTTAATTTTAATATCCATCTGAATGGCAGTAATCCCCTTGGCCGTACCAGCAACTTTGAAATCCATATCACCCAAGTGATCTTCGTCTCCAAGAATATCAGTTAAAATTTTATATTTACCATTTTCAGAAACTAAACCCATGGCTATTCCCGCCACAGGAGATCGCAAAGGCACGCCAGCGTCCATAAGGGCCATTGAACCTGAACAAACTGAACCCATTGAGGAAGAACCATTGGATTCCATAACTTCACACACTACACGGCAAGTGTAGCTAAACTCTGTTTGATCAGGCATAACCGCCTTCAGTGCTCGCTCAGCCAAGTTCCCGTGGCCTAATTCTCTACGACCAACACCACGAGTACCTCGCGCCTCGCCTACCGAATATGGAGGAAAAAAATAATGTAGATAAAATTTTTCATAATGTTGACCGACAATTCGGTCCACCATCTGATCACCTTTTGAACCACCGATTGTTACCGTCGCCAAAACTTGAGTTTCACCTCTGGTAAACAGAGAAGAACCATGGGGTGATTTTAAAACGTTAGTTTCTGTTGCAATCTGGCGAACCTGATCAAGTTTTCTGCCAGCAATTCGCTTACCTTCATTTAAAATATCTCCTCTCATCATTTTGTACATAAGAAGATCAACGGCGGCAAAGGCCTGCTTACCAAATTCAGATTTTTCTTCCAAAGCAAAATCACCGGGTGCTTTGGCCATGGCATCAGCTATTTTGCCTTCTAGTTGTTTAACCGCATTTTGCCTTTCCAGTTTGTCGTTAATAGATAAAACAGTACGAGCATCACCGCTAAAAAGACCTTCAACCTTAGACATCAGCGTGTTGTTAGGCTCTGTTGACTTGTAACTTCTCTTAGCGCGCCCGACCTCTTTTTGCATTTGCTTTATCAAAGCACAAAATTCTTTAATATTTTTGTGCCCAAACAAAATGGCCTCAAGAACTTCTTTTTCTGTGTGCTCATTGGCCTCACCTTCAACCATCAAAATGGCCTCTTCGCTGGCAGCAACGGCCATCTCAAATTCTGAATTCTTCCATTCTTCAAAATTGGGATTGAGTACTAACTTGCCGTCAATTTTACCAACTTTGCAAGAACCGATTGGCCCATCCCAAGGAATATCAGAAATCGCTAAAGCTGCAGAAGCGCCAAGGCTGGCCAAAAGTTCAGGATCACCTTCACTTCCATATGATAGAACAGTACAACTAATAACTGTTTCCGCCATATAATCGCTGGGGAAAAGTGGTCGTAGGGGGCGATCGATCAATCTAGCATTAAGTGTTTCTCTTGTGCTTGGTCTACCCTCTCGCTTTAAAAATCCACCCAAAAATTTTCCTGCAGCATAGAATTTTTCCGTATATTCTACCATTAGCGGGAAAAAATCTTGTCCCGGCTTGGCCTCTTTGGCCGAACAGGCAGTGACTAAAACCTGGGTTTTTCCACTCGTGACTAAGACAGAACCATCGGCCTGTTTCGCTAGTCTTCCTGTCTCTACGATGACTTCTTTGCCACCATAGTTCATTTTGTACTCTTTTTTTACGTTCATTCCATTGTCTCCTTAAATGATCTTATCTATTTTTTACTAATCATTTATATTTTTATAATTAACCAGACCCACCACATAGATATGCTGGTCGTGGTTACGTACTGTATTTGTTGTGGAGTGCTCTAGGTTTTCAATCCAGAATAGATGTAGAATTTAAAAGATATTAGAAATCAAAAAAACAAGCGCCCTTTTAATTTCAAATATCCCTCAAATTCCCTTCTTTTCTACTCTAGTGTCAAAGCAAAACCACTGCCTGTTATCATAAAAAAAAAGGGAGACGCTGTCTCCCTTTAATTACTATTTTCTTAATCCAAGCTCTTGAATCAGCTTGTTGTAACGGGCATCGTCTTCTTTTTGTAGATATTTTAAAAGCCCCTTACGATGACCAATCATCTTAAGCAAACCACGATTAGAATGGTAATCATGCTTGTGCTTTAAAAAATGCGGCGACAACTGGTTGATTCTCTCGGTCAACAAGGCAACCTGAACTTCAGTACTACCTGAATCATTTTCATTCTTACCAAACTTTTTAACAATCGCCTTTGTAGTTTCAAAATCTAACATTTCTGGACTCCTTTTTCTTACCAAAATCCAAGCCGATGGCCATGTAGCACGCCAGAAATTATGATCTTTCGCTACAATTTATCCATTGGCCTAGAATTAGGCGCAAAATTTCTATTTGTGCATTACTAGCGAATAAATTGGGACATGTAAACCTTTAGATTTTTAAGAAGTCGCTCTTCAACTTGTCTTATGCGCTCTCGGCTCACTCCATATTGGTCTGCGATGCTCTGCAGCGAGAGAGGAGCTTCACTAAGTAGCCTATTTTTAAAGATTTCAAGATCGCGCTCTTTCAGTGTTTTCAAAAATCCATCAAGATGCTCTTTTAATAGACTCATTTCCTGTCTATCACCAACTTCCTGTTCAAGCGACGACTCCTCCCCAGAAAGATAATCCCCCAAAACGGCGGTACTGCTATCACTATCGCCCACAGGTTGCTCAAAACTCATTTCCCCGCTGCCCGGGCCAAGCCGCATGTCCATGATGGCGACTGCCTTTTCTGACACTCCTAGGTTGCTGGAAAGGGTTCTGGTATCAGGATCTATGCCCATGGAAAGCAGGCGATTTTTTTCTTTTAATAAATTATAAAACAACTTTTTCTGTTCGTTAGTTGTACCAATTTTTACCAAGCGGAAATTGTCCAAGATGAATTTTAAAATATAAGAACGAATCCACCAACTGGCATAATAGGAGAGCTTGGCGCCCTTATCAGGATCATATTTTGAAACGGCCTTCATAAGCCCCAGGTTACCTTCTTGAATCAGATCCATCACGTTCTGATATGCGCTGCGGTATTCCATGGCTATTTTGATCACTAACCGAAGATTTGCCAACACTAATTTTTTAGCAATTTCGATGTCGCCGGTTTCGTATAAGGCCTTCGTCAGGGCCGCCTCTTGTTCAGGCGATAGCAATTTATGTCTACTAATTTCGCGCAAATAAAGGATCAGTGGATCTGTCGTAGCGCCCGGCCGATACAGCTCTAAATCACTACCAGTTCCAATTGCCAGACTGCGCTCTTTGTCGCGTACGACATCGAAATCAAGCGCCCGAGACTCAGTATTATGTGATTTTTTGACAAATTGCCGATCATCGACAACTTCCCCAATGACAATTTTCTTTTTGTCACTGGCCGAAACTCTAGGAAGTTTTTTCTTTTTCTTAGCAATTATCTTTTTAGGCATATTGACTAATTCTTTATCAAATACCTTACCATTAGTCACTATACTCAAACGTTGAGTAATCAAGTTTGGCCCGTTCTTTTTTAATCTTGTACTCAAAATTCAAATATTTAAGGGCAAAAGGAGAATAATTAACATAAATAGGAATTGTGACATTTTTACGTTCTTCCTGTCTGAAAAAGCCGCCTTTATAGGCCACTAACTGCTGCAATAGTTCGTCAGCAATCAAATCCTCAAGCTTGCCTTCCCAGGGTGGTATAACTAAATTTTTTTGCGCTTCATGAACCTTGTCCTCAATATTTTGAATAAAGACTTTGACCAGATGCTTCGTCTTCCTAACATCACGTGGATCGTGCTGAGACCATTCTCGTCGTATCCAACGCATAAATTTTTGTGTCAAAACTAGGTCGAATTTCACTTTTAACTTGCCAACCATCTGATTAATTCTGTCAAACTCTCCCAAGTTGACATCAAACATGATTTTAAAATTTGGTTGCCACTCATTAAAATACAGCTTGCGATCAACTAATTCTAAGCTTAGCGGTTCTTCATAATATAAATCCTTATTGCGCATCTGGATCTGCTTTTTGGCCCACAGGTCCCAGCTCTCATCCATACTGGCGCGCAAAAATTCTTTAGCATCGGAGAATTTGTTAGACCTAACTAAAAAATTTGGGACACCACTTATAAGTGAAATGAATTGACCAGTCTGGAGATTAAAATCATCAAAAGATTGCCCATCGATCCACTTTTTCACTTCTGGTACTTGATCCTTACTATTAAAATCAATGTCTCTCAATTCATGGCAATATATTCGCTTAAAATCGTCTTCAAGACTTTTGGAACCAATCGATCTATAGGCCTTCTTTTCAAACACTAACTTCTCTCTTTTGCGACAAATTAAATTGTCACACCAGATAAACACTCCGGTCCCAGGTTTTTCCTGTACGAAGACCGAGTTATCAATTGACTGCCAATTTAACTCCTGTCCTCGCATCTGTCTGATGACAAAGGCCATGATACTGGGATTTTTGAGTAATGGTGCCAACAAACGAGGATTTTCAAATTCCCCACCCCAAGAACAAAAGGCACGAAATAGCTTCACCGTTTGTAAAAATTCTTGCTCTGTTGCCTTACGCAAATCGAAAAATTTGGATAGATCGTTGGCAAAAAATGGGTTGCCATCGACTGATGGTAATTTTATGGAAGTTTCATTTTCAAAATAAAAATCGAGATTTTTTTCCAGCTGTTTCAAACTAATAATTGAGAGATTCTTTGAACAATAATTTCCTATTAACCTCTTTTTCAAATTTTGCCACTCTCCTGTAGTTATCTCCAAAGATTTTGAATATTCAACTAAGGCGCGTGAAGTAGTGTCTAGGCCAATGTATTGAAGGGTCGCCATAATAGATCTTATCACCTGATCTTTATCGTGAGGGCGTGCATAGCTAGGTGGTAAACTACCGCGGCAACTTCTAGTTAAATTTTCACCTTCAAAATACACACCTCGATAAAGGGATAAAAATCGCTGGTAAGGCATAAGAGAAAAGTCATCACCTGACTTAACCGGTTGCATAATGTAATTGATGGGATCATGCTTTTTTTCGGCCATCAATTGTGACAGATCACCTAGAATCAAACTCTCAAGAGGCACCAAGGCCTGAACTGAAGGCATGAGTAAGATGAAAAGGCAAAAGACCAACCATGGCCATCTGGATCTTTGCCGGTGCTGAAATAAATGCTTAATCTTCCTGCGACTCATTTTTGCCTAGTTCTGTGTTTTATTAACGATTATCGGACTTAGACCCGAGAAGATTTAGGTATGTGCCGATGTCAAATGAGTACGGAAAAGTTTTCACTTATGGCAATAATGCTTTATTTTTGCATTGGATGCAGTGCTATCTGCTGGGGTGAAGAAAGAACCATTGACGATCCCAAGGCCTATCAAGTAGAGCGCAATTCACCCCAAATCTTCAAACATCTGGTTAATGAACAAGAAAATATAGAAAAATCTCTTTACCAAGAATTACTTAAACGTCAGGCCGATTTTTCCATGTTATTAGAGGCAAAATATCACCTGATAAGCGGCAATATTGAAAAAGCAGAATTTTTTCTAAAACGATTTAGTCCCAAACGCAAAGAAATGGAGCTTTTAAAAAATCGCTATCTCGCTATTATTGCTTTTATCAAAGATGATTATGTTGGCATGCTAGATTATCTGCAAGATGGAATATATAACAATCTTGCCTACTATCCGCATATCTGCTTGATGAAATCATTGGGCGAGATGACCTTAAGACAAAGAAAAGCTTTTAAAAATGAGTTCTCACTCTGCTCTCCCTTAACTTCCAGATTTAGTCGCAATGACCAACTATGGTATGAATCTTTGGCAAAACTTTTTGAGCGAAATTATAGTACTCTCAAAGGGGGAGATCTCGACACCATTTCGAAATCGCTAGAAGATAATGAAATCATCAGGCCGTGGTTAAAGTTGGCGCTTTATTCTAATCGTGAATCCATGATCATTCCTTTGATTTCCCGCATCCCTGGCAATGCCTATCATTCTCATAGTGTAAGAGAATTGCTCGGACTTATCTATTATCGCCTTGGTGAAGAAAGCAAGGCCTTAGAATTTATCGATGATTTGAGCGGCCCAAACGCCGAGAATATAAAAGGAAATATTGACTTGCTCAAAGGACGGGATGAGCTCGCCTTTGGTCACTTTAAACTAGCACTACAAAAAAAAGAAAATAGCTTGAATGCTGTTGAGCGTGCACTACCTCTATCCTGGAAATTGGGCCAGTGGAAAGAGGGACTGAGTCTATTAGCACGAATAGTTGATAGGCAGACTGATATCAAAAAGAAACTATCACTTAATACTGCTTTTCAAATACGAATGAATAATTTTCATCGCGCCTTTGATCAATTAAAGGAATTGCGTTACTACTTTAAAAATGAATCCCCTAAAGAAGTAGCTCAAATGCACGCCTATACTGCATTTATGGTTAACAATAAGGAAGAAGGTCTTAAGAACGCCAATATTGCCTGCCGCAAGAATGATGGACTGATGTGCTACGCCGAGATGGAGCTCTCGATCTGGGAGGATCTAACTAAAACCATCGCAAGAGACGAAGAAATCTACACCGACAAAGAAATAACGATGGATAATTTAAAAGCGGTGGCCGAAATAACGCCTATGCATGAAGAGCATTTAATCGACCAACGTGACATAGAGGAACTAGATAGTTCGTTATTAGGCATTGAGCTGACAAAAACTCAATAACGCACATGCGCTACCAAAAGGGTGCTGGCACTACTACTAGAAAAGGTAGTTATAGTTCAATCCCAGACCAGCGGTAGTGCGTGAAACATCAGCTTCAAAGTGGGCATTCTTGGCACTGGAAAGTTCTCTTTCATAAATAAATCCTGCCTCTCCAAAATGATGCTTTTTAAAATTGTACCTAAGGTGTCCTTCAACCCCAGCATGGAGCCCATACCCCACCTGGAGATCTCCCTTACGTTTGTCTGGATTAAATCCACCACTAGCATCAAATAAAAAACTCCATTTACGCTTTTCCCATAACAGACCTTCCATAGTAGCAATACCCGAGGCCAAGGAAACGCGATCAATAGTTTTTAGATTACCATCGTATTTCAGATAGGGCGTTTGCTCTGTTTTAGCTGTCACGATCAGAGTCCACTTTTCATTAACATAAATCCTGGCACCAGTTGCCAGCACCAACATTTTATCCGATCCTTGAAGTAGGCTGGCATCTTTTGTCTTGTAATCAATAATTTTTCGACCAATGCCAATAAAGGGTTGAAAAACAGTGCCACTGGCCAAATTCCATCGAACCATTAATGACTGGACAGCAACAGAATCGTATTTTTGCGAACCTTTTTGTGGGTTATTTGAATATTCCAGATTCTGGCCATAAAATCCCATACTGACATCGAGTGAATCTTTGGTAAAAGTTTCTTTATTATTTGGCCGTAGTTCCTTTTCACTCTCAACCGCCTCAGAGTTTGTAGTCAGTAAAATATCCTTATGAATGGTGCTATTGAGACCTGTTGCCATCGCCAACATGATGTCCTTATTATGCCCCGCTTTTTGATCTGCCAGAATAAACCCTTTTACGGCATCAAGTTTTATCCCTTCTGGAGCAATGTATTGCCCAGTAACAGAATCAATGTTTCCGACATTTTTTGGAACATAAACACCTTTGCTTTGATCAAACTCAGCGTCTTTATCCGGCGCCACATAGAGTCCCGTCTTTATGTCAATCACTCCACCCGACTTCGGGGCAAATTCCTTTTTCTTGGCATCATAATAACCTTCGGCCGGTGCTTTTTGATCAACTTGCGCTACAGCTAGCCCCGTTTTGGCAGGATCCAGTTCTTGACTTGCAACAACCTCCTTATCGCCATGTTCTTTAAGTTCATCATTTTTATAAAGTGCATTTAATTGAACTGGTGAAATTTTTATTGGCTGCGACGTTACCCCCAAACTTTTTACCGTAGAAGAAAACTGTCCGCCCTGTACTTCAACACCCTTTTTCTCCTGAAGCAAATGATCAAGCGATTTTTGCACGCTTAAAACTTCGTAAGTTTCCTTAACTTCTGTTCCTTGTGCGTTGACATTTGCCACTTCTGTTTTTTTAACCTTTCTCTGATAATTTTCTCTCGCCATTTCATCGCTGACAGTTGCCATCGCAACCTTTCCCCTAAAAGTTACCAAGGCGCTATTTTGATTCTCGGGATTGTAGATCGCCTCAAAGTCGGTTCCTCGCACTCCCATAGCAGCGGAGCGAGTCTTAACAAATAATTTATTTTTGGCCTCTTCGCCCTTTTTAACGTCCTTGGCAGGCTCAACCGATGCGCGTAATTGCCCTTTCAAAAGTGAAATTACTCCCGCTTCATGCTGCATAGAAAATCCCGTGAGCACCATTTTACTCTCTGGCCCAAGGTTGATCATGGATGAGTCTTTAGTCTTAATACGAATAAAAGAATGTTTCCCTGTGACAATCGAAGTGTCCTCAAATAGTTGATCCCCGGCCTTTATGATACTGGCACTACGCGCGCCAGGTGCCAGCCCTGTCACCTCACCTCGAATTTTTTCCACCGTTCCAATAACAGGGATTCTCGCCACACTATCGAAAGAGACTAGAGACAGAAAAAAAATAAAACATAACGTAGAATATCTAGACATATTTAAGTCCACCTAAACAAAATTTAAGCCTGTTACAGTTTAAACCATAGGGCGAAAAGCGTAAATAGAGGCAGAGAAGACTTTATTTTACTGGCTTCATTTCTTTGCCATCAAACAAGAAAACAGTATCTTGCTCCTCCACCTTCGTAACTAAATTTACCGGTCGTTTCCAAATGGCATAAATATTTTTTAGGGTGTCAGAAGCGAATCCCATATCTAAATCGACGCCGTGATGGACGTGCCTGAGCAATAACTCTCCACGATTGCGGTAGTTACCGTCAGAAACCTCGATTATAGGCTGGCCAAAATTGGTCAGGGACATAAGTAACTTGGCCTTGATCGCCTCAAAATCCCTAGTATCAATCTCGAAACGTCCATTACGTGGATTGTATTTGTAGGTAAAGAGTTGCTGTCTTTGACAGAATTCCTGAGTAAAGAACTCGTCTATAAAGGTCACATCATTATGCGTTCTTCTAACCTCAAAGACCTTTTCTCGTCCCAAGTTTAAATTCTTGTTCCAATGGTACTTCTCTCGCATATCACTACATTCATTATAATCTTTGCCAAATTTACCTACATTCCAGCGATACTCGATATCACGATAGAGTTCTATACCAATTTTATACGGATTAATGTTCTGTTTAGACATCGCCATGACGCCAGCGTGGTGATCTGCAAAGTCGATAATTTCTGAGGCTTTGAGTGCCTTTTGAGTCATGATGGTAGAATGCCAATAACTGGCCCATCCCTCATTCATAATTTTAGTCATACGTTGGGGTAAAAAGTAATAGGACTCCTCTCGCAAGATCCCAATAATATCAGACTCCCATTCTTGTAGCGGGGCAAAGTCCATTAAAAAATCCATAATATCTTTACACGGAAGGATTTCTTTAAACTCATTGAAAACATCGAGTTCATTAGTATCTTTTTTATCTTCTTTGCCTTTTTTCCTAGTCCGTTCCTTGGAACGCATAAAACTTTTTAAGGCCTGAGAGCGATCATCATCAAACTCTGTATTTGCCTCATTACTCATTTGTGTCCGTTGCTCTTCTCTTCGCAGTTTGAGTTCAGAGGTTTCAAAAAGAACATTTACATCTAGAAGATTTTCAAGTGAAAGCACTTTATCAATAAAGGCCTCCACTTTGTCTTGCCCATGGCGATTCATATAGCGACGAATCTTCGTCCCATGATTGGCCATTACATCCATCATTTTTCTATCTGTACTGGAAAACCAATAATTATTTTTAAAAAAATCAGCATGGCCATAAACATGTGCCATAACTGTCTTCTGATCAACCAGATGATTGGCATTTAACAAATAGGCGTAGCAAGGGTTAGTGTTAACCACCATCTCATAAATCTTTTGCAACCCATAAGCGTAGCCTTTTGAAAGCTGATCGTATTCCATACCAAAGCGCCAGTGTGGATAACGGGCAGGAAACCCTCCCTGGGCCGCGAGAATATTGATTGTGTCGTAATCGCAAACTTCAAACATAACCGGGTAAAAATCCAGACCATACTGAAGCGCATATCCCTCAATTTCTTCTTTGATTTTAAGTAACTCTCCATCAATGGATCTTGTCCTATACATTCGTCTATTTTCCTTTGCCTAAAAATTCTTTGATGGAATCTAAAATGGCCTCTTTATTTTTTATTTTACTCAAGATAACAGAGTCAGTTTTTTCGCCATAATGAGCGTGCAAATCTTTGTAGAATTGGCCCGAGCCATAGCGACTTTCAACCTGACCGTAACAAAAGACATTCGAGCAGGTGAGTATGTCCTTATCCAAAATCTCCAAGCATAACTTGGTATCATCCGTACTCCAATTGTCCCCATCTGAAAAATGAAAGGGGTATATATTCCACTCATTGGGATTATAATCAGCCGTTATAATATCGCGACAAAGCTTGAAGGCGGATGAAATCAAAGTCCCACCACTTTCCCGTGTGCGAAAAAAAGTCTCTTCATCAACTTCTTTGGCAGTGGCATCATGAATGATATATCTGATTTCGATATCCTTATACTGGCTCTTAAGCCACAGATTTATCCAAAAGCTCTCCGTTCTGACTATCTCTTTTTGCTCATCTCCCATAGAACCTGAGACGTCCATCATGTAGATAACCACAGCAGCGTTTTCATGTTCGATTTTTACATCTGAAGAACGAAATCTAAAATCATTACGCACGGGAATAATGATGGGATTTTTAGGATCATAAGTTCCACTGGCAATTTGTCTTTTTAAGGCCTCTTTGTATGAACGTTTAAAATGTTTTAAAGAGTCTGGCCCAACTGTACCAATACTGGTGTATTTATTAGTGGTTGATTGTAGCGTCTTCTTGCCTTTTGGTTCAATTTTGGGAAGTTCCAGTTCCTCTCCCAAAATACTCGCCAATTCATCTAAAGATAAATCGACCTCAAGCTCTTTTTTACCTTCACCTTGCCCCGCTTCACCTTGACCAGGCTGCCCCTCACCTTCCTGCCCATCGACAGGATCACCTTGCGCTCCTTCTCCCTGTCCCATTCCACCCTGTTGTCGATCACCAAATTTGAATCTGGGAGTATCAATTGAAGGCATAGGAAGACGAAAGGTTCCGTCCCCCTTAGGGATAGGCATTTCGCCATGTGAAACATATTTTCGCAAATTGTCGCGAATCTTACCTTTTATAATCTTTCTGAAACGCGCATGGTCCCGTTTTAATGGATGGTCCATAGTTCTCCTTGATCTATTCCATTAGGATTTAGCACTATCACCTTTGGCAAAAATTGAAGCGACAAAATTCAGAGCATCTGTTGCACAAATTTCACAATAACCAAAGTTTTTAATCAATCGTGATTTGACTACATCAATTTTCTCTTGCGTTTCTTTGTCAACAACTTTTGAAATGATGGTGGTAAGTTTGATTGAATCTTTTTGATCTTCAAACAACTTAAGTTCAAGCGCCCGGTGCAGCCTCTCATTCATTTTGAAGTCAAACTGCTTTCCTTCAATCGCTAAGGCACCAATGTAATTCATTATTTCGCGTCTAAAATCATCTTTTCGACTCTCGGGAATATCGATTTTTTCTTCAATCGAACGCATGAATCTCTCATCGGCATCTTCTAATCTATTAGAATACTTGTTACGTACTTTTTCTTTTTGGGTATAGGCCTTGACGTTGTCGATGTAATTAGCACACAAAGTTTGTATCGCCGTTTCATCAACGCTGATGGCCTTTTGCACATCATTTTTAACCGTGTCTTCATATTCCTGTCTCGCCACTGCTAGCATCTCTTTATAGTGATCGAGTAGGTCGTTAGAATTAATCAAACTATGATGCTTTAATCCCGCCTCTAGTTCATTAAAAACCATGAATGGATTCAAGCAACCGATGTGACCATTTTTTACTAGAGAATTTGAAATCTTATCTTGGATATAACGAGGCGAGATGCCCTCCAATCCTTCACGCACAGCTTCTTTTCTGAGCTCCTTAACATTATCCTCATTATAACCTGGTAGTGTTTTACCGTTATACAATTTGAGCTTTTGTAATTTCGTTAAGTCAGATTTTTTAGGTTCTTCCATTCTGGTTAAAATCGCCCAAGTTGAGGCCATTTCAATGGTATGAGGAGCGATATGAACATGGGGAATTCGGATGGCATTAAAATCTTTTTGATAAATTTTTACCTCTTGATCCAGGCGCGTGATGTAAGGCACGTCAATTTTGACCGTCCTATCGCGCAAGGCCTCCATAAATTCGTTGCTTTGCAATTTTCTAAATTCGGGTTCATTGGTATGACCTAAAATGACTTCATCAATGTCCGTTTGGGCAAATTTTTTGGGCTTAATCGACTGTTCTTGACTGGCTCCTAATAAGTCATACAAGAACGCGACATCAAGCTTAAGCATTTCAATAAATTCAATCATGCCTCGATTCGCAATGTTGAATTCTCCATCAAAATTGAAAGCGCGAGGATCAGAGTCAGAACCGTATTGGGCGATTTTACGATAGTTAATATCACCAGTTAATTCAGTGCTGTCCTGATTTTTTTCATCTTTTGGTTGGAAAGTACCAATGCCAATTCTATCTTTCTCAGATAACAGCAGTCGCTTGACTCTAACGTGCCTAACAACCTTCTCCCAATCGCCGTTATACTTATCCATGTAAGCATTATAGATATAGCGATCGGCGGGACATAAGGCCCCGCGAATGCGTACTTTAAAAGTTTGCCCCTTGTTAATCGAGTCTAAAAACTCTTTTCTAACTTCCAGCGGTATCAATTTGAACGGCTCTTCATGCATGGGGGAAGGAAATACCTTTTGCCCACCCAAAATTTCTGTTTCCTCTGAATCAAACCACTCGAACGTATATAGAGCACCATCATCACTGCGGCTATAATGTTCGAGTCCCTTTTTAAGAAGTCTGGCGATTGAGGACTTGGCCGAGCCAACCGGGCCATGAAGCAATAACACTCTTTTTTCAGTTCCATAGCCTGCCGCAGCCGATTTGAAAAAATTCACAAGCTTCATAAGATGCACATCAATGCCGAATACTGCATCTTTGCCATTATCAAAAGGATCATCAAAAAATTGGTAACGGGTTATCTCTTTTTTATATTCAACATAGTTGGAAGTACCAAAATTCACGATCATGTCATGAATTCTTTCAAAAGCGTTTCTAGTCACTTTGGGATTTGCCGCCACAACTTCAACATAGTCTTGGAAAGTTCCTTTCCAATGAAGATGTTTAAAATCCTGAACCCGGTAGTTGTCTCGTATAAAACTATTCACATCAAGCTTCGCCATTTTTCCTCCGGCCTTGGGTATAAACTAATACATAAAAAATTTAATATTGAATCACTCATCATGTAGAGACGATTATATCATCTCCACATGCCCTATTGTACCCTTATGCCAGTTTTGTGGACAAGCTTAAAAGTCCGGTCAGGCCCAATGATTTTGAGAATTTACTATTTAATACTATATCGTTTTGCCACGATATAGAGCTAGATTCATTTAAAATCCAACATTGACACGCCAAGGTCATGGCATAAAATGTTTCAAAGACAAATTTTTAGCAATTATGCTTAATTTTGCAATGGTTTAAGCTTTTTCGTAGAGGGAAGTGGCGCAATGAGCTTGTTATCTGCCGGTTTAACTGACATTGGGATGAAAAGAAAATCTAATCAGGATGCCATCTATCTCAATCAAGAGAAGAAAATTTTTGTCGTTGCCGATGGCATGGGCGGACACAATGGTGGAGATATTGCCTCGGCCATGGCGGTCAAGTACATTCCGGAGTATATGCTTGAGCATTTTGACGAGGATCCCCTCGCCACGATCATTGGCTCAATTAAGCACGCTAACAATGTTATTAAGGAAAAAGGCAAAAATGACCCAGACCTAACAGGTATGGGGACTACTGCAGTGACTTTCTTATTCAAGGGGGACAGCGTCTATATTGGCAATGTCGGCGACTCTCGGGCCTACCTTGTAAGCCGTAAAAAGTTGTATCAAATGTCCATTGACCACAGTCTAGTGCAGGAGAAACTCAACCTCTCGATCCTAGGCAATACCGGCAATTATTCGAGAGAAATCGCAGCGGGGGATCCACAAAAGAACATTATTGTCAGAACTGTCGGGTTTGAGGACGTCGTTGATGTCGATGTTTTCAACTACCAGGTGAACAAAAATGACATCCTTTTCATGTGTTCCGACGGCCTCCATGGCAAAGTAAGCGATCGTGACATTTTGCACATTATCAACAGCTGCATTCCCGATCCCACCACGGCTTCGCGCGATGATCTGCAAAATACGGTAAAAAAGCTCATTGGCCAGGCCAATGCCAATGGCGGGCAGGATAATATCAGCGTAGTATTGATCTTGGCCCAATGAACCTGAAAATATATTTAGTGCTTTGCGTATTTAAAACTTGTCTGAATTTCATATTGCCATCAAGCAAGCGGAATTGATAAAATGTTAAATCAAATTAATCTACAATTCTGGAACAACCATTGAATAGATATTTTACTATATTAATCGTCCCCGAAAAAGAAAAAGGTCTGCGGTCCTTTCGCATTCCCCGCATTGTTATCAGCTCGGCCATTTTCTTTTTTTTAATCTTCACGCTGGCAATTGCAATATTAACCTATGATTACCTTAAGATTCTTCAACAAGTTTATCGTAACAAACATTTGACCATTGAAAATAGACAACTCAAAGAGCAAATCCAGTTGTTCCACATGAAGATAAATTCACTAACTGAGGATATTGAAAGAATACAGGTTTTTGAAAATAAGTTGCGTATCATCACAGGCCTAGAGAATGCCGACCTGACTGCCCCGATTGAAGATCAAAATACCAACTCTCTAACCCCGATTGAAGAAAAGCATCTAGATGAAGAGGGCAATTCAGATAAATCGCTTCCGATTAAAATAAAAAGCAGCTCAACGGTAAATAAAGCGATTCACCTTACTGGCCTTGAAAACCTCAAGGACGAAGAGCGACTGGATAAATCCGAAGACTACCTTAAATTAAAAAATCTTTATGAGCAAAAAATTGCCGCAGAATTCGGACAACAAACAGGTTACTCATACACTAAAGAGTGGTCAGAACTATCGAAACAAAGTTTTGGTCTGGCCAAGCAATATGCCAAATTTGACTACAAATTCTCAAAAGTCAAAAGCATTGTGAAGAAACTGGAAGTTGCCATTCATACTCTAGATGAATTTCTCTTAGATAAAGAATCATTCCTAAGATCTACCCCTACTCTACTTCCGACTCGAGGGTGGATCACAAGTTATTATGGACCACGCATCAGTCACTATGCCAATCGAATCAAGATGCATGAGGGGCTTGATATTGGAGCAAAAACCGGGCGTCAAATAACCGCCACCGCCGATGGACTTGTGGCCTTCTCGGGTGAGAAACCGGGGTTTGGCAACTTTATAAAAATAGATCACGGCTATGGAGTTGAAACCATCTATGCCCACGCTCAAAAGTTGCTCACTAAAAAAGGTCAGATTGTTAAGCGAGGTGACGTTATTGGGCTAGTTGGAAATACCGGCTATTCAACCGGTCCTCACGTCCATTACGAGGTGAGAGTTAATGACACCCCGGTTGACCCACTATATTTTATTTTAGACTAAATCATAAGCAAGTTTGGAGACAAAATGTTAAATGTTATCAAGGGAATATTTGGAACTAAGAGTGATCGAGATCTCAAACTACTTAAACCAGTCATTCAAAAAATTAATTCGCTCGAAAAAGAGATGCAAAGCAAGAGTGATGATGAGCTAAAGCATCAGACAGTTCTTTTCAAAGAAAGAATCAGTAACGGAGAAACCCTAAGTTCGCTTATCCCTGAGGTCTTCGCCACTGTGCGAGAAGCATCTATTCGAGTTCTCGGAATGCGCCATTTCGACGTGCAATTAATGGGCGGGATCGTTCTGTTTGAAAATAAGATTGCCGAAATGAAAACGGGTGAAGGTAAGACCCTTACAGCGACCCTACCTGTTTATCTGCATGGTTTATCGGGAAAAGGTGCCCACGTCGTGACAGTCAATGACTACTTGGCCAGTCGGGATGCTCATGACATGGGCAAACTCTTCACTTGGCTAGGGCTCTCTGTCGGGTGCATTTTATCTAACATGTCAGATGAAGAGCGCAAGAGCGCCTACACTTCCGATGTCACGTACGGAACCAATAATGAATTTGCCTTCGATTATCTGCGCGACAACATGAAATTTAATTTGGAAGATTACGTACAGAGAGGCCATAACTACTGTATCGTCGATGAAGTTGACTCCATCTTAATTGATGAAGCCAGAACTCCCTTGCTAATATCAGGTCCATCCGAAGGGGATGCACGCCTTTATCATGTCGCTAACAAAGTTATTCCACAGTTAGAAAAAGAAAAGCATTTCACCATTGATGAAAAAGGCCACTCGGCAGTTTTAACCGATGATGGAGTTATCCGAGTACAAGAAATTTTAGGCATTGAGAATCTCTATAATATTCAAAATTCAGATTTACTTCACCATCTTTACCAATCCTTAAAGGCACACCATCTATTTAAAAAAGATGTTCAATATGTGGTCAAAGAAGGAAAAGTTATCATTGTAGATGAGTTTACTGGCCGCTTAAAAGAAGGCTCGCGCTGGTCTGATGGTTTACATCAGTCAGTAGAAGCAAAGGAAGGAGTGGAAATAAAGTCAGAGAATCAGACTCTTGCCTCAATTACCTTCCAAAATTATTTTCGTCTTTATTCCAATTTGGCTGGTATGACTGGAACTGCCGATACTGAAGCAGAAGAATTTCAAAAAATCTATAATCTTGATGTCGTCGTCGTTCCAACTAACCTTCCCATGATTCGCGATGATCAGCCCGATGTCATTTATAAAAACAAATCGGCCAAGATCAAGGCCATTATTAAACTCATAGAAGAGCTACATGCTAAAGGCCAACCAGTGTTGGTGGGAACAATTTCCATCGAAAATTCAGAAGAAATTGCTGCGAGTTTACGCGGGTCAAAGATTCCTCACGAAGTACTGAATGCCAAAAATCATGCCAGAGAAGCTGAGATTATTATAAATGCGGGTCAATTAGGCGCAGTGACAATTGCCACAAATATGGCCGGTAGAGGAACTGATATCAGACTCACACCTGAAACAGTTGAGCGAGGCGGCCTATTCATCCTAGGTACAGAGAGACACGAATCGCGCAGAATTGACAACCAATTAAGAGGTCGCTCTGGCCGCCAGGGAGATCCGGGTAGATCTAAATTCTTTCTAAGCCTTGAAGATGATCTTATGCGTATTTTTGGCTCAGATCGTATTAAAAAAATTATGACAACAATGGGAATGCAAGAAGATGAGCCTATAGAACATAAGATGATCACTAATGCAATCGCCCGCGCACAAACCAAGGTTGAAGGCCATAATTTTGAAATACGAAAGCATCTCCTGGAATATGACAATGTCATGAACGAACAGCGAAGAGTTATTTATCGCATCAGAAGAGAAATCTTAGGTGATCACGAAAATCTTGAGTTCGTTAAGGAAATGATTGAAGATGTGGCAGCACTTGTTGCTGAAGAGCACAGACCTTCCAGGAAAATGCCACTTGAATCTTGGAATTGGGAGGCCATGAAAAAAAGCTTCCATGGCACCTTCAATACTGAGATCGATATCAATGTCACCGAATGCCTGACGCGCTTTGATGGAGTGGCAGAACACTATTTTGCTGAAACTGCCAAATCTATTATTGAACAAAAATTCTCCCAATATGACCCGGCCCAAGTGAAGGCGGCCTTAAGAGAAATTCTACTGTCTATTTTTGACCATCATTGGAAAGACCATCTGCTTGGAATGGACCATGTCAAGGAAGGTATTAACCTACGTGCCTATGCTCAAAAAGACCCATTGACTGAATACAAACGTGAGTCTTTTAACCTGTTTGAAAATATGCGTACTGCTGTGAAAAAATCTGTCGTTGATACCGTTTTTAGGGTTCATCTCTATACTGAGCAAGAAATTGAAGAGTACAAAGCGCAACAACAGGCCTTGCTCGATGCCCAGCTTGAAGCGCATAGAAGAGCGCAAGATGATGCCCAAAAAGTCGAGAATAAGACAAACCCTGTTCGCAGAACTGGCCAAAAAGTTGGGAGAAATGACCCTTGCCCTTGCGGCTCAGGCAAAAAATTTAAACAATGTCATGGAGCATGATATACTAGGTTAAATTTTTAGGTTTTTTGTGAAAAATCCAAGGAAGGGTTTAGATGACAGACCAAGACGATCAACATAAAGATTTGACGCGAATTGAAGATCTCTCAGAGTTCTTACACGAGATTGATCCCGCAACAGATGCTCTTTTGGAATTTGGAACCAAAGGTGGAATTCCCGCTCCGGCCTCACTCGATGATCTTCCAGAGGAGGTGCCGGAAGAACCAATTGAGGCTCCGGAAATTGAGGCAGTAGCAGAAGACAATTTAGAACAAGACCTAGTTGAAGCTCCCTTGGAGGAAGCTCCAGAGCTTTCACCTGAAATTCAAAATGATCCTTTCTCTGATAGCAGCGACAATAGCGCTTCACAAGACACGTCCAGTGACTTTTTACCACAAGATGATCTCTCTTTAAGTGATTCTGAAATGGAGGAAGCGTCTTTTGAATTAGCAGATGATGAAAATGAAGAAACGCTTGATAACAATTTTAGTTTAAGTGACGAAGCAGCTGAGGACTCAGATAATAATGATTTTTTAGGGCAAGGAGATGATGATAGTGAAGACCCAAATAAGAATGGTGATTTTGAAACAACCAGGGATATAAATACTGAGGATGATCAGCTGGCCGAAGTTCAAAGTCCCTCAGAATGGACTTCTGAGCTTAATTTTTCAAGTGAAGATGAAGGTATTCTGGCAGAACAGCAATTTGATGAATTACCGGAAAATAATTTAGATGTTACTGATTCAGGCGAATTTGCTGACAAACTGGAAGTCTCATTCGACGATGAACCTGTTTCTCGTGAGGAAACCTCATCGGATCACTCACCAATAATTGAAGAACTTCCTGAAATCGACAGAACTGAGCAAGCATATGGCCAAGTAAAAACAGAAGATTTTTCTGATGTTCGCAAGTTTGGCGAACATATCACTTATGGTCAAGTTAGCGTTGGAGGGAATCCCCCATTCAGTATCATTTTACGAAAGATAAAATATCAGGAAGATGCTGATCGAATTAAAGAAATTTTGAGCGAGCACGGACTTATTAATGACAGCAATACTCCTGAAATTGAACAGGGAATTCAAAATGGATCTTTGCTCATTAGTCAAATTTCCGAATTTTCTGCTATTTATTTGGCCCATCGCTTTCGACAATTTGATCTGACCCTTGAAGTTGGATTATCCTCAGAACTGCACAAAAGCAAAAATTATTCGCATGACGATTACGTTGGATTAGTTTCCAAGAGTAATATTGGGCAAAACAAGGAAGAAAATGTAGTTCTTCGCTCAGGCGGCTTTTCCCCACAAGACATTATGATTGCCACGACTCCTTCGCTGGAAAGTTACCGCATCGTTAAATACATTGATATTGTTTCAGATCATGCTCTGATTGATGAGGAGGTCTTAGAAGACATAGAGTCGCGATCCTTTGCTGAAGATAATAACAATCAGTCTTGCGATAAAAATCACGAGAATGACCAATGGGAACGAGCGCATGAGTTTGACCCTCCCGGGGCGTTTGACGATAACACAAATCCCAAAATGCATTCCTTAAAAGAAGATTATGCTCTCGGTTTAAATGAATTCTATTATGAGCTGGCCCAGAATCTAAAAGTTAAGGCGCATAAAAAAGGTGGCAATGCAGTTATTGGAATTAATTTTCAAATCTCACCACTGGTATCTCATAGTGAAGGAGAAAGCACAAACCGCTACAAATTAACATGTACAGGAAGTGTGGTACTGGTCTCACGCAAGGAAGGGGTCACAAACTAAAAGGTTTATGCAACAGAAATCACAACTACAACCTATTTCGACGCGGCTAGATTCACTAGCAGCAAAAGAATCTCATTTTGAAACATTGATTGTCGGTGGTGGTATTGTCGGTGCCGGAATTTTTAGAGATCTGTCTCTTCATGGCATTGATAGTCTATTGGTTGACGCCAAGGATTTTGCCTCCCAGACAAGCTCCAAAAGCTCAAAAATGCTCCACGGCGGAATTCGTTACCTCGAGACGTTTGATTTTCCACTCGTTTATGAGGCCTTGCATGAAAAAAACTTATGGCTAAAGATAGCTCCTCATTTAGCGCGTGAAGCTCCTTTCATTTTACCGGTATATAAAGGCCAAGATCGCCCTCTGTGGATGATTCGTTGCGGCCTTACCTTATACGACTTACTAAGCGGCAATCAAAATACTCCACATAAAATTTTAAGTAAGACTGAAACATTGAAACAGGTGCCTATTTTGCAGCAACAAGGACTCACAGGTGCTGGGCAATATTTTGATGGCATCGTTGATGATTGCAGGATGAACCTAGAAGTCATTTTTGATGGACTCTATAGTTTTACCTCTAAGTCTGGTCATGGCAAACAATCGCGTGCCATCAATCATGCCAAGGCCAGCGGCATGATCAGAAAAAATAATCTTTGGCAGGTAGAGCTTGAAGATGAATTTTCAGGCCATAAACGCCAAGTAACTTGTAATTTTTTGGTGTTAGCGACAGGACCATTCACTGATAAATTACTGGATAAAGAATTGCAGCAACAATGGTCCTCAAAACTATTACCCAACCGTGGAGTTCACCTTTGGATTGACAAACTCCATTTACCAATTGATAACCCGCTGGTTATACCCGGCCATGACAATCGCATTGTATTTGTCATACCCCACCCGACAGGCGTTCTAGTAGGAACAACTGAGGCACATGTTGATGATAAACTATTCGATCTTATTCCACGCAAATCCGAGGTCGACTACCTTTTAAAACTACTACAAGAATATTTTCCACACCACACAATTAATGAAGAAAGCATTCTCTCCACTTTTTGCGGCATTCGCCCGCTCGTGCGCGAAGAAAATACTCTAGATTTATCAAAAACCGCCAGAGAGCACAAAGTGTATTATCCGGCAGAGAACATGATGGTCATCATGGGAGGCAAATACACTACCTTTCGAGTCATGGGACAAGAGATCTCTAGGCGTATAGTGGAGGCCAATGGCACATCATATTCCCCCTTACGCTCACTCTCACCCATGCGCTTTACCAGTAGTTGGAAAGAAGAACAAAAGCGCCTACCTTTGAAGCATGAACTAGAAACGATCCTAAAGTTTGAAAATCCCAGGACGTTTGATGATCTTGTGCGAAGACGCTTGGGTTTTAACTCTACTGCTCATTGGAATATGGGAGCGCAATATAGCTCAAAATCTGATCGAAAAAATAACTTCGAAAGCTACTTTCTTTCTCATATTGATCTACTTAATCGCTTCTTAAGTGAAAATGGCCAAATTAAAATTGAACAGGCCATTAGAAATTTTGATCAACCTCTTTGGATCTAAGCTTTGACATGACAAAATACTGCGGCCGACCCAATCTTGTACATTTGCGTTTTCAATAAAACATCAGAAGATTATTCATGGCACGAACTATTTGCCAGTAAAAAGATGTTAAACAGGAGATTGAGTATGAGTGCAAGCTTTCAAATTGATGAAGTGTTTAACGTCGACGTCACACATCTTTTCAATCATTTTAAAGATCCTGACAAAATGCGAAAGTGGATTTATCTAGACGATTTTGAAACCAGCAAAATAGAGAATAACTTCTCCTTGGACGGATCATATTCCGTCACTGCTCCGCTACCTGACGGGACACCTATAAGCTGGGAAGGTATCTATAAATCTATTCGCGTTGATTCTTACATTGAATTCACCTGGACAGATAGTGACATCAAGGACTCTATCGTGAAATTGAAATTTGTTCCACAAGGAGAGCATAGGACCTTATTACATTTAAGCCATGAAAATTTTCCTGACTCAAAGTCTATGCTTGAGCATAAGGCCATTTGGCTTGAAAATATCCAACATCTAAAAGAGTATGTAGAAAATCCATTGCCTGTGCCCAAGATATCAGAAAAGTCGTTTGATGCCGGAGGAGCTTATTATTGATGAACAACAAATTCTTGCGATTGCTCAAAATGTGAGACAAACCAGTCACTCGCAATTTTTGCCACATGTTCCATGCAACCTGCTTCTTCAAACAAATGAGACGCTCCTTGAATCAACGTTAGTTGACAATTCTGAAGACTCTCTTTTGCTTTTTGGTTAAAAATAATTACCTCATGATCAAGCCCACCAACTAATAATAAAACAGGTTGGATTACCTTTGCCAAGATTGAAGAAGGCACCAAATCAGGACGCCCACCGCGACTAACGACTGTAGTGATTTGAATTTGCGGGTTAATCTTGGTACAGGCAAGTAAGGCCGCCGCCGATCCAGTACTGGCACCATAAAAAGCGATAGGCGTATGGATTTGATAATCAGCACTTTTTACAAGCCACTGTGTTGCCAGTTTTAACCTTTCGGCCAAGAAAGGAATATCAAATCTTTTGTTGTAGTCTACATCTTCTTGCTCTTTAAGTAGATCAAATAGCAGCACAGACATACCGGCATTTTGCAGTCTTTCTGCAACAAAATTGTTGCGAGGACTTTTACGCGAACTCCCACTACCGTGGGCAAAAATCACCCATCCTTTTGGTGAGGGATTATTATAAATGACACCAGGTAAACGAAGACCTCCCTCAACAATTGTAAATTCCTTTTTCATATCAAAGGGGGATACGCTATCGAAATAATGAGGACGAAGAGCGAGCAAGTCAATAACCGCTTGATTATTAACCTGTGGAAAGTTTTGGTAAAATTGCCCCACTGCCCATAGATTTTCAGGCTCTTCAAGAGTAACCATTTCATCTACCAGCGACTCGAAAGTGGGACGTAGGTCTCGGGGACAGACAGGAACGGCCAGCCATATTTTCCTCGCCCCTTTATCCTTTAATAGCTTTATAGCTGATTGAACAGTTGCCCCAGTAGCAATTCCATCATCGACTAAAATAATATTGATATCTTGAACTAACGGTGCGGAGCGAGATTTTCGAAGATTTTGGACCTGTTCCTGTGCCGCATGCAAGGCCTGATTTTTATAGTTATCAAGCTCATCATCCGTAATGCCATAAGAATTTATAATTCTATGATTATAATAGACGTCATTATCAGAAGTAACTGCGCCTAGAGCAAGCTCAGGATTGGATGGATGAGAGATTTTTTTTACGGCTATAATATCCAAAGGCAGATTCAGATCATAAGAAATCTCATATGCCACAGGAACACCTCCTCTTGGCAGAGCTATTACCACCGTATTCGTCCTCGAAATATTAAGTTGCGACAACTTTTTTGCTAGTTGCTTACCCGCTGTTGCCCTATCCTTCATCATACTTTCCTCGCTTCAATATTCTATAATCAGCTTAAATATTTAAATCCTTCGTGACTGTGATGCAAATATTTTGCCTCTATCATCTTCTCCTTTTCAACTTCGCTATCACAAATCCCTCCCAAGAAATTTATTTCATCGCCTAATATTTTAAGACAATCGTCTAGAGTTGCCATTCCAATTAAATGTCCTTCATTACTAACGACCGGAAGGTTTCTGACCCCGTTATCTTTCATTTTCTGAAGTGTTTCATAAATATCATCGTGTGCTCTGACAGTAATAACATTGTGAGACATGATGCTGACAACCTTACTTGCCGGGTCTAAAACTCCTGATTTTGCAAAGTTTAAAACTAGGTCGCGATCGGTAACTATCCCAATCGGCGTAGCATCTGCAATAATAATAATTTGCCCGACATGCTTGGAATACATAAGCCTGGCGACCTCTAATATACTACTATCAGCAGTTGCAGTAATTATCGTCTTGCTCATAATTGTGGCAATCGTCATCAGACATCTCCTTATGAAATTAATCGTATTACCTATGCGGCAGGGCCTCAAATATGTCTCTTACACGTGTGTGTAAATTACTAATTACTTGCTGCATCTCACCTTCACTTATTTTTACAAAAATAGTCTGCATTGCCGCGCAAGTCGCTTGTTGATGATCGATGTAGGGAAATTTCATAGTCAGCTTTTGTTCAACTGCATCCAAGAATGCTTGCCCACTTCTAGTTTTAATCGGACCCTGCATTGGGGACCAATTTTCATAATAAAGACCTCTCCACATGGCGGGAAGTTGATCACCCAATTGAATCGCCTCATTTTGGCCAAGACGATCTCTGAGAACTTGCAAAGTGGATCTAAGATAGGCCAGGCCAAGCTCGTAATCCTCTTCTTCATCTAGCTGCTCAAAGTATGTATGAAGCCACTCATACATTTTTTGCTCTGATTTTTGAAAAAATTTAACTGCCTTATCCATACCGCTTCTCCTTGTCACCTTCATGAAATTTCCTTGGTCAACCAACGAAACATTCAACAGGCACTCAAAAAAATATCACAGATAATTTTTTTCTCAGATGGGCTGGCAGCGGGGTGCCAGATAATATTTGTCATTTAGATTATTAAAGTCAGGAATTACTTGCCTGGGTTGAGTGATATTCTCAGACATATATTATTTATAAGGTATGCAAAACATTTTAATTCTGATCATGCTAATCCTTTTGGGACCGCTAGGCTGCCGCATGGCGGATGACACCATACCTATACAGTCTGACAGTTTTGACTTAAACGAAGTTGGTCTTAGTTGCAAACCCGATTTATCTAATCTAAAAAATATTTTTAATAAGGATATTTCCAGTGATATAAATTGTCTTAAAACCGCGCTACAAAGCTATGTCGACTTTGTAAAACGCAAAAATAAAAACTATGTTTCACATTACGAGCTTGCAAAATTTAGCAATAGATTTTTTCCCAAATATAGTTCTGAGCTTGGGCCAATATTAGAGCTACTATATAATTTCAATCATCTTTTTTTTCATGATTCTAAGGAATCCATGCATATCACAAATCTTAATCACATGATTGATATTCTTAAGATATTAAATAAGGAAGTAAGATCACTAATTTTGCATTTAACTCCTGGTCAAAATAATTTTGAGAGAGCAGAAATTCAAGAAGATATAAATAAAATCCAAATGTCATTCCAGGCCATCCTTCCTGCTCCTTCTGCTTTCTATGACATTGATACTGGACATCTGCTGGATTTATTAGAACAATTGAATTTGATCCATCAAGGCCAAAAGTATAAAAGATTTCTTCTACTTAAAACCCTTTTCCTTGGGGGCGATAATAAGACTTTAAATTCGAACGAATTTCATTTGTTGTTGACTAAGTTGCCTGCCTTATTTATGGTCGTAATTGATTTTCTCAGTCTCAACCTTGATCAAATGTTAACTGATGAAAATATATCTTTTGGCATTGTACAGGCCGTGCAAACTTTCAAAGATATGCTTTTTCAAGTTGATGAGAATACAGTTTTACTCAATCATCAAAATCTTATTGATATGGCCAAAATAATATTTCCGAAGCAAACGAATATCAATGCTTATGGCGATTCTCTGATGGCATTAAAAGAGAGACTTATTGGTGGCGATAGCGCAACCTATACATATCACGATCTAAAAAAGGTGCTTGATTTAATAAATTCATTCCCAGCACACTATTATTTTAATTCTGTCACTTTTAAGGCCGAAGTTGGTATGTCCCCGACTCTTCCCAACCTACCTGGATATGGTCGATTGCCCGCCAGCGAGATCGAGCAGCTATGGAGGGATTATATGCACCTCTACAGCACATATCATTTTTTTCCAGATGAAGCGCTTTTGCAGTATTTTGCTGATGACCCAAATTTTAATGAATTCGGCATTAACTTTAACACTACTCTCTTCAATGGATTTAAACTTCTCTACTCTGCCTATTGTCCCCAGGATAAGAGTCAAGACATGAAATGTTCCACCGAGCAGATAAAGCAACTCATGCTTGAGCATAAACAGCTCCTAGAGGAATTAAAAATATGGCCAAGCAAAATCGATCGATATGTGACAGAGCTACTGACTGGAACAGATCTATTTCAATTTCATTCAAATGGCGATCTAATGATTGGGCTCGATGAGTTAACTGAGTATACCTTGCTCGCTATCTCTTCAAATAAAATGGGCAAACTACTGCATACAGCTCTCGCACATTATTGCCCGTTAGATAGCGACGATAGAAATTCAATACCAGTGAGTTGTTCTAGTCAATTTATGTATACGGCCTTATTTGAAGAATTAGGTTTTTCTCAACGTTTGCCCTATTTGAAACGCCATCTAGCGGAGAATGATGGGCCAAAAGCAAATCAGTTTCTATCACATGTCATTCACTATTCTCGCTACGATAGTGACCAGACCATGCCGTTGAGAGAATATGACTTTCCTCGAATTATGGTCAGTCTGGCAAATATTGAGTCCATGGCCTATCGTTTTGACAAGAATAGAAATAATATTCTTGACCCAAAAGAGATTCCTATGGCCTTTAAGGTTTTTGACAAGACGATTAAGAAGGTTGCAGGACTTAAGCAGAACTGGACTTCATTATCCAGGTCGGTTTTACTATATATTTTGAAGTATAAAAAAACCCCTTCGATAAAAAAATTGCTATGGTTTCATACTTTTAGCAAGAAAAAGAAGATTTCGGCCAACCGACTCGGCATCAGCGTTATATTCGAGATTTTTGGCGAGAAGTTACTTGCTGGTGAAGTGCCTTTAGCAGTATTCCCTAACTAGTTGAATTGAAGCGCTTCTATCTTCAGTCTGTGTACCCATATACCTGTAATATTTATTCACTATACAGTATTTATTAGAATATTCTACAAGCTTACTTTAGTTTATCAGCATCGCAATTTATGCAAATGTACAGCCTGAGGCGAGAATGAACAAAAGCATTTTGACCTTACTACTTTTATCGATCACGACTATTGTTCAAGCATCGAGTGAATTTCCTGTCTGTGAATTTACTCAGAAATATTTGTCAAAAGACCTAAAATTAAAAATTGAATGCCAGGATAAATATCTACTCTATTGCCAAGACTCCGAACTTAACAGGAAGAATGGGTGTGCTGAAAACACAAGATCAAGTAGCACAAAAAGTCCGAGTGATCTTAAAATCGCAGGTTTTAACCTTTACAATCTTGGCATGGAACAAGATATGAAGGGAAATAAGCTTACGGCCCTCAAAAATTTTCAGATTCTAGCGCAAGTTATTTCTCAATTTGACCTGGTCGCTGCAATTGAACTAAAGCATCAAGCAAAAGAAGACTTTGTCTTCAATCAAGCACTACAAAATAATCCTAAGGCCGATCTTCACTATCGAGTTCCTGCTTACCTGCAGGTTCTAAAATATCTGCAAAAGATCGACTCGTCATGGACATTAATTCTATCTTCTGACCTATTTAGCACTAATGCAGATGATACTCTTAATAACGAACTTTCCGGTTATTTTTTCAGAAAAGACAAAGTCAATCTAGCACAAACTGAATATTGTAAAACCTGGGCCTGTGCTGTAGCAAGTGATGAATTTCAAGCAGAGGTTGCCCGCAAGCCATTTCTGGCCTCCTTTAAGTCAGGTAAGCTGGATTTCACCATGGCCGCCGTTCATTTTAGATTCCGATTTCCCTACATTAGAAATGGCAAGGAAGAGCAAATAAACGAAGAACTTTACCTCCCGATGAACGACGTCTATGATTTTTCAAAACATACTGGATACCGTTTTAATACTAAGGTTAAGTCACAAAGAGAACAACAATATGAAACTCACTCTAGATTTTCTGAAGTCAAAAGTGTGGTAAATTTTCTTGGCAAGATGATTGCAAAATCAAAGCGCAAAGATGTCCTGTTGTATGGAGATTTTAACCTTATGGCACCGGCAATTGACGAACCTCTTCCAAAAAAGAAAAAAGATGCTGACTTAGCTCAAGCATTTAAAAAAGCTTGGTTTGATTCTAACGGAGTTCTGCAAAATTTTAAAAATGCCACTCCCTACATTAATGCACCTTCTACCCTTGGGAAAAATGAACTTAACAATCCTTTTGATCATTTTGTTTTTTCCAAACAAGGCAGTTTGAAAAAATGCGACACCGAAAATGCCAATGTCTATAACTTTACCAATCGAGACATTTTTCTACAAGGCGATGAAATGATTCGCGACATAGACGTAGAGAGTTTTAAGCAAGAGCTGATGCAAGAAATGAAATTTGAAAAAGGCAAATATGTGCCTCGCTACAGTAAAGGTAAAATTGGATTTTTAGTACAGGGGCTAAAAACAAAAGTGCTCGAATCTTATCAACAAGGTACTCTCACTGTGTACCAAGAACTTATTTCCGATCATTTACCAGTATTTATGGACTGTAAGACAAAATAATAAGGGCCATTATCTATGAAGATCACGACTTACTCTGCACTCATCTTTTCTCTTGCAACCACAGCGGTGTTTGCTGACTCTAACACCTGGGAACAACTTTGTGGCAATAATGGGTTGGTTAAGCAAAATAGTTCTGCAATCCCCACACCTAACTATGCAAATCCTTTAATTAAGAAAGTCGCCAGTAAGTTTTCTACTATTGAAGCAATTGAACTAGATGCTCGAAAGAAAGATAATAAGATGGAAACAGATGATAAATCTGGTGACAGCTTTGTTCGGAGTATGACATTTAGCCCATACACCGACATAGAAAATGCTTATGGGCTTTGCTCAGGCAAAAAAAAGAGCCAAAACAAATGCAAAAGCGATCAAATGGGCCCCAGCGGGGTAGGTATCAACACCCACAATATGTTGACTATTCTCTGCGGTGAATACCGCGATAACCTTACTATGCTTAAGAAGAAACTTGCTTGGCTCGCCAATACCGTTATTACACCAAATGGTAAACAAACCTATAGAAAAAATAAAAAGGTATTTGAGCAACTAACAGGTGAAGGCTACAAGGCCATGATAAGAATTTCTTATAACCTGCACCAGTTTCGAAAAAATGAACTCGCTAGAGCGGGAGACTCAGAGCTGGAACTTGAACAAGAATCAATCCAACCGATGACAATATGTGAATATAGATACATCTTATCTAAATATATTTTGCAAGGAAAAGATGTCGAGAGCAAAGAGGATTTTAGCACGTATTCAAGTGGTCTGAGTTCATTTATGGCCACTGCTAGCAACTGTAGCAAAAGCGATAAAGACTATGTCTATGAATTTCGCGGAGACGGAAACTTTAAGGCCCAATCACTAGAATCAAATGGACAGCTTTGGTTCTCACGCGCCTTTACGAGTAGTTGTACCGAGCAACGCAAGGTTGGACGAGCGGGATTTAAGGGGGCCATTACTGACAGTGATTGTGAAAATTATTTCAAAGCTCCTTATAAATCACGTGAAGATATTAATCACGCCGCCATGTTGAAAATGTTTTTTTACCCAGATAGTGCCGATGGCCTTGATATCAAGGCCATTATGAAACTTTACAATAGTCAAGATCCACGCGGACTTGTGATTGTAACAGAAGATATCGATGGCGATGGTCTGGGTGAATTGGTAGTATTAGATCCTGAGGTTGTTTCTAAATGTGGTTACAATGTTGATAAAAATTCGCCTGGTGCCTGTCAGCTAATTCAAGCGCGAACAAAACTTGCCAACATCGGCGATAATTCATGGTCCGAATTGGCACAGGCCGAAGACATTCTTTATACCATCATTGTGACGGCGACTGAGAGCAAAATTGCCGTTAACAAGAGCTATGCCAAAGCAATCTCCAACGCCAAGAAAAATGCGACAAAGCTTTTTGGCAGTAATAAAAATTACCTAAAAGGTGTACATCTAATTACACAGGCCCATCCAGGATGGAAAAAGAGTTATCTAACTCGAAAGGATCGCGGCTTTACCACCATTTTCTCAAATAAAGAAGAGGCATGGGATCGCATGGCAACAGTATTAGATCGGCACACTGATTGGTATTCAATCGATACCTTGCACTTAAAAAATGCATATTTCAAGCCAACATTTTCTCCTTGGATCGCCTCAAGTTACTACATATACAATTCTCATTCCTTTGTTATACCAGGTTATGCCATGAATATAGATCTTGATCCGGGCCGTATGCATTGGATGTACGTACAGAAAGTCAAAAAATCAAATTGGTATAATGCATCTCATATGAATAAGACTTGGCCGGCTTCAGCAACTAAATTTGATCTGCTCAATTTCTGGTTTGATGAGACGACATTTTCCAGATCTGACTTAGGGGCCTCAGAAAATGGTTGGGATCGCTTTGGTGGTGTTAGCTCTAGTGAATTAGAGTCAGTATTATGGCTCTACCAAACACCACGATTTGAGTTTAATCACTAAGTTGGCCCATGAGTAGGCACTTTCAAATATTCGTGATAGATAAAATTTTAAAATTTTACCTGGAGGGAATATGCGCCCAATCCTTGCCTGCATGCTGCTCATCTATTCAAATATGATTTTCGCTGAGGTTAATTTCAACATGATTTTTAAAACAAAAAAACCTATCATGGCCGCCATTATGTTAGAGGGTGAATACTCCAGCCACGCAGGCAAAATGCAGGCACTTTCAAAGGCCATGCAACAATTAAAAATTGTAAAAGAAGAAGGAGTTGATAGCATCCTCTACGAATTTCGTGGCGGTGA
>Ga0066639_10000386_pt1 | contig 37875 bp, 70 predicted proteins | sample CryGeyCG2114_010_2_FD_59504 | JGI IMG/M metagenome (GOLD analysis project Ga0066639, IMG submission 59504) | Groundwater microbial communities from aquifer - Crystal Geyser CG10_big_fil_rev_8/21/14_0.10 | ecosystem: Environmental > Aquatic > Deep subsurface > Groundwater | place: USA: Utah...
CTTGATTCCTGACTTGATTATCTACTTGATCACAGACTTGATTATCTACTTGATTCCTGACTCGATTTTCGACTTGATTCTTGACTTTATAATAGACTTGTTTCCAGACTTGATTATAAACTTGATTATTAGTATTCATCGTCTTATTCTCTATTCTCTATTATCTAGTGTATTTTTTACTTGATTCCTGACTTGATTCTTGACTTTATAATAGACTTGTTTCCAGACTTGATCACTGACTTTATTCCTGAGTTGATTATTGACTTTATATCCAACTTTGTTGCTAATATTTGTTTTAACCGGCGCTACAGTTTTGTCCCACATTTGATCATCTATTTGGTTACAAACTAAATCTCTAATGTAACCGCTTATCGTCATTTTAACCTCTTAATTTTCAACGTTCAATTTTAATGATATTGTTAGTGGGTATGACAAAATCAACTGACTTTCTGATGTCGGCTCCCCATATATTTTTGCCACATTCAATCCTTACCATAATGTTTGTTGCTGTCCAATAGGCTGTACTTTCGTCACTCTTAGTATATAATTTGTCGCCAATAAAAATTATATGAGTAGTATTATTGGTGTGAACGACTTGAGTTGGTTCATAATATTCAGTTGAAGTGATTTCAGACATAGAAACAAAAGAAGGAATCCCAAATGTTAATCCTAGTGCCCCAAAGAGAATAGTGGCAACAAGAAAGTTCTCGAATAAGTCTTCATCCCATTCGGCTATAAGAAAAATCATAATAATTACGCCGATAGTCCAGATAGCACATGCCAATATTGCTGATATTAATTCTATCATAATAGCCTCCGTTTATCTCGCTAAGTCATTCAGTCCATATCTTATAATTTTATTTTTAACTTGATCTCCAACTTGATTTCTAACTCAATTTCTAACTTGCTCCCTGAATTTGTTTCCTAATTTTATTATCGATTTTTTATTAATTTGGTCACAAACTTGATTTTGAATTTTGAATTTTGGATTTTAATTGATAAAAAATGCGATAACTACTTTTCGATATGTAACATTTCTCGCAGATAATTTAGTTCAGATGGGAAGTCATTGTTTGTTGTGTTTGTTGTGTTTTTGTAATTATTCAAGGCATTCATTAAATTAAAACACTTTTTACAAAATAAAACGGTCCCGTTCTTTATTTTTCCTTTTTCTATTTCTCCCAAGTATTCTCCGCATTTATGGCAATTGAGTGTTTTCATTTGAAAATTTCCAATGTTATAGACGAGATAGAACAAAAACGATAAAAGATATAGAGAGCCCAATGATAACTAATTTGTCTTTTTTTACAGCTTGATCATCAAAGCGTTTTAATTGCTCTTTGGATATGTGGGAATTTTCAATCATGTTATTGACGATTTTTATTCCAGAAAATCTGATTAGGACGTACAGAATTGTGGTGAATATAGAAAGCAGAAGTAAGGCGTCATTTATTGAATTCGACATAATTTTATCGTAGTATGGTCGTTAGAGAATAGATATATTATTTTTCTTTTTTCTTTTGTAGGTCTTTCAGGATGTCTTGAATTTCGTTTTTTACTTCTTTGTCCGTTGTATTTTTGGCTATTTTTTCTAGACAATCTAGGGCGTGTTGGAGTTTTTTAATTGTTGGTTTAGCGAACCATTCACCTTCAACTTTATCTTTTGGAAACCATACGTGATTCCCGGTATAATGTCTTTTGGTTGGATAAGTCCATATTGTTGGACCTTTAAGTCTCATTTTATTGAGTCTCCTTTTCTATCTCAGTTATTTCGTATTCGATGGCATATGGACAGACATAGAGCGAGTTACCGGAGGAGTAGGAAGCAGTTAAGTCTCCATCTTCATCCATATTCCATTCTGTGACATGCTTTACTGTCCCAGTTAGTTTATTCGTAAAGCAGACGATATTACCTCTATTTAGAATATCCTTAATTTTGGTGTCTATTTCTTTGGTGTTTTTATGTGAACAAACAGTTATCATAACATTATCCCTTTCATACTATTATGGTCTTTTTCTGTTATTTTTCAATCTTTTTTTTAAAGTAATAAGTAAGATTCATGGACAATAGACGCCTTTGAATGTATAAGTGGTTAAGACAATGTTATTTATGTAGTTTTTAGGAGATAAACCCGGCTTAGCGTAACAACGAGGATGTTTTTTCTTAGAGGGCTCATAGTTCAAGTTTCTCAAGTTTCAAATAAGGGCTATTGGAGAGTATACACTTATAATGCTCTTCTGAATCATCATAATAATGATCTATATAGAGTTCAGATTTACATTTATTACAAGTGTGAGAATGGCGGAAGTAACTTGGAGAAACCATCTCAATTGCTAGAGGGTCGATATCAAATAAGCTGACAGTCGAGTTACACGTAGGACATATAAGTTCATATGTCATGGGTCTAGTTTCTCAAGGTGTCTATAGGGCATCATTTCACATATCGGACATTGACAATCTTCTGAATCGTTACATATCATTTCATTAATAAAAAAAATGTTTCCTGAATGAAATGGGCGTTCCAATTACTCCAATGTCGGTAAATCGGACATCTCTTTTTTTAAAAACCCTATAAGACAATTTTCTTCACTCATGGCTTAATCAACTTTAATCGCTTTTAGGTTTTCTCTATCCTCACGTTCCTCATCACATTTACAACAGATTCGTTCCGGCTTATTGTTTCTGTAGGTGATATAGCTGCAATGCTTTCCACAGACTTTACATTTGAGAGAAGATTTTTCGAGAGCTTTATCAATAGCCTCTATCGTTTGGTTGAGGTTTGTTTTCCTAGCAACTGTAGCCTCTGCATTGTCGATATTCCTTTGAATGGCGCGTTTTCTTTCTTCAATCCTTCTATGCCACTCTTCTTCTGTTTCCAAGCGCCAACCATTTACCACAATAGAGGATTGAGGGAGAGAGTTTTCATCTCCTTCATAGTAGGCGTAATGAATCTTCAAGTCCTCAAAATTCAATTTCTTGGCTTTCGTTTTGGATTTCTTGAGAAACTTAATGGCTTCGTCTATTGTGATATCGTTGGATTCTTCGCATACCTTTGCCTCAACCCAAATGCGGTTAAGGGAATGATAATCTGTATTTATATTTTTCATTGGTGTGTTCCTATTATGCATACAAGCATTTATATTTATCGAAGTTAACAATAATATCTGCAACGTTAAGTACCTTTTTATTGTCTGCCCGTCCCATAAAATAGTTCATACACGCCTTTGACATATAATTGCATGCCACACAATACGTGTTAGTATTCGTAGCAAGTTTTTTACATAGTTCAGACTTGTCGAAGTCGTTCATCTGAATATCAAATCCAGACATGGAATAAAGTTGAATGAAACTTTCGACAACATGCTCGGCAACCGTTTCATTAATCGGGGGAAGCCCAACGGAAAATATTGGAAATCCGAATGCAACTGGGGTATCGGTGACAAGAACAATTCGACATCCCATTTTTATTTTCGGATTTCGGAATTGGTTGAGGACATTGCGATAGACATCAGAAAAATGAATATCCTTATCTAAGTTGTGAATAATAAGAGTGATATCGTTTGGCCGGTACGTAAAAATGGCTTCTCGACTTACAAATCCATCTTTATTTCTGTTGGATGTCCCGGTCAGCAGATTAAAGTAATTATTTCCTTCTACACGAGTCCCTAAAATAAGAGATTCGATATATCTATGAGCTTCCGGAATTCTAGTTACATCAATGTCATAGGTCTCTCTATATAGATCTTGAGGCTTATAGGCGCATCTCAGAATTGCATCGATAATACAGGGATCTTCATAATTGACAACGAAATTAGTTATTCCGCTGACAGACATTCTAGATGAAACAACCAGTCTTCGGCGGATATCTTGATAGAAAGGTATCTTAACTATTTCTTCATAACTTTTGGCTTCTTTGGCTTCTTTGGCTTCTTTGGCTTCTTCGGTCATGGCATTTCTCCTTTTTATATATTCTACAATGTATTTGTTAAATATCAAGATTTTTTCGAATTATCTTTCAGTCTTTCGTTGACAGGATGCAATAGTTAAATGTTGTTACTAAGACTTTGAAGCCTTCTTGATATCTTGTTGGTATGCGTATTGGGAAGTTGGGGGTTGAAGATTGTCGAACTCTTCCTTGGAGATTTCTTCGAACCCATCACCCATAACCATGTAGTAATGTCCATTATGCTCTGCGACATCTCCAACGGATACGGAATAGATGGGCTTGGGTTGGAAATCATTTTGACCATAATGATAGGTCAATTCAAGGATGTCATGGATTGAGTTGGCTGCTTCGTATTCCTCTTGGGGTATTTTCACTTCTCGAATACGGTTCTTATCATCTGAGAACGCCAACATATGAACTTTAATTATCATAGTATTGTCCTTTCTTGTCGGCTATTATAGGGAATATGAATACGAAGTCAATGAAAAAATGAATAAATATTTCAGTATTATGCTATTTGGGCTGGAACCATCTTCTTTTTAAGTATGGCTTTTTTAAAATTAGATATTAATGATGGAGAAAACTCAGTTCCATCCAGACCATCAAATGTAACGGTTCCCTTCTCGGCATTAACTTCCTTCACTACTACTGGTTTTAGAACTTTTCCAGTATCAATATCGACAATGTTAAAACGTTGACCAGCTACAGGATCGGGTATCTCTTCGTTTTTTACTTCGGGCGCAGATGGAGTATTTTTTATTTCTTCAGGCTGAGGGGTTGGTGGTGTTTCTTCCTTTGCAACCAATGTAGAGAATTTCTTTTGAACTTCGTTAGCATGATTGAGAATATCTAGACTTCTTCTCTCAAATTGTTTAGGTAGATATTTGGAAGAAAGCAGAAACATTTTTTTAGATTCTTCGGTCATTGTTGATATATCAGAGTTTTGCCATTCCGAATAATTTTTTTCAGTAGTATAGATTTCTTCAACGGTGCCATAAATGGATTTGATTAGTGGAGTTAATTCAACTAGGGATCCTTTTTCTCTTAACGCCTTTAAACCCTGATAAAAGCTTACATAGAGTTTTCGAAGACCACTAAGAACAGGAATGATATCAGGAATTAAGCCCCACATCTCTTCTATTGTATTGGCTGAATCAACAACGGTTTTATAGCGGCTTAAGGTTGAATTTATTTTAGGTTGATAAGCTTGAATGGTTTTAATGTCGTTAAGAGTTTCTTGGATATATCTGTTATCATACTTGGAAAGAAACTCTTCTGTCTCTCGGGGAATTTCTATAGCCATTGATTGTTTTAACCAACCGGCCTTCTTACCCACCTTCTCCCAGTCGCTTTTTGAAAACTGAATTGGTACGTTTTTCATGGTTACTGCCCTCAATTTATCCCTATCTTCTTGTGCTACAAAATATCTTAATTTTGTTGCAGGAATTTTCAACACACTCAGAGAATATATTATTGTAATGAAAACCATTAGAACGATAAAGATAAAGCTTGGAGAAAATACCGAATTTAATTCCGTCTCCAAAAACTTTATCAACGCCTGTAATCATATGTCCTCTATTGTTTTCAAAACCAAAGAACTTAATTCAATTAAACTACACAAAAAACACTATACATCAATACGCAAAAGATTCAACTTGCCTTCTCAACTCTCTTGTTCCACTTTTAAATATGTTTCTGCTTCTTTCCAATCCCAAAAAACTCAAAATAAATGGAATGAAGTGGTTTACAAAAAGCATGTTTTTCCTATTGTTTGGAAACGAGACTTCTCTTTTTCTAAAACCAAGGGCATTTGCTTTTGGGGCAAACCAATCAAGTTTTCTGACCCAAGAACTCCACCAATCGAAACATGGAAGGATTCTAAACTTAAAAAGGTTGGTAAACAATGGTTTTTGGTTCTCTCTTACATTATAGATATTCCAGAACCCAAAACAGAAGGATGTATCGTTGGAGTTGACTCTGGAATAAAAAGAATCTTTACTGCCACAAACTCCATGAATTCTAAAACTTTCACTTTCCATGGCGGGGAACTTAACTCCCGTCGCCTTAACATCAGAAGAGTTAGAAGCCAAGTACAAGCAGTTGGCTCTCGTTCTTCTCGTCGTCTTTTGCATAAGATGAGAAGTAACGAGGCATCCATAACTGCCTTGCTTATGCATACGGCCTCCAAAAGGCTTGTGGCTTGGGCTGATTCTCTCGGTGCTAGGCGAATAGTTATGGAAAATCTGGCTAATATCCGTGAAGCCAGTATTGCTAAGGGGAAAAACTTGAGAAGTAAAGTCATGAGATGGCCTTATGCTCAAGGACAATTCTTTACTCAATATAAGTCTGCGGCTAAAGGGATTGAACTTGAACTGGTTTCTCCTAAAAATACCAGCCGAGGTTGTCCTAGCTGTGGGCACATTGATAGCCATAATCGGAATGGCTTGAAATTCCGATGCATTCTCTGTGGTTATACAGGTGATGCGGATCGAATTGCTAGTATTAACATACGCAATCGGTCTGTAGTTACTAGGCACAACTTGGTAACTACGGGGAGCGATAATACCCCCAGAAGCTCGGAACTGTCTGAAATTGTATCTGATAGTCACGATTCGTCGTCCTCTCGGTTACAGTCTAAGTTCACGGCTAAAACTCAATCGTCCTCAGCGATTGAGTAGTTTATGGTGTAATAATTCAGTAAGCGGCATGAGTATTCCTTCAAAAATTATTTGTTTTTGAGGAGTTTGGCATACTTAGTTCTAGCCAGTTTCCTCTTAAGCCACTTGTTTTCTTTTTCAAGGGCTTTAATGATGATTCTTTTATTCTAAAAACTTATCAATTGTTATTCTTTTAACTATTCGGACACCTTTCATTCCGATCATAGGCCAAACTTGCTCTGGATGTTTCTTCATGTTACTTTCCATACGTTGAGAATATTCTAAATGTTCTTCCTTTCCTTTCTTAGCTAGTTCTAGGCAATCCTCGTCATAACTGCAAACATCATCCCACCGTTCATTGTCCCAAGTGTGCTGAACAACATAGTGAATAGTAGGCTTGTTTTTGAAATGGGACATATAAAACTCATTAATGGATTCTCGCTCTTCTGGGTTTAGCGGTCTAGTAGTCATATTAGTCCAGTATTATTGTTAGTTCGGGTATACCTTTATCTATATTAAGTTCACCAATAATAAAATACCAATCTCCGTCTCCGTTAGATTCATATATCTGGTCGAGCATTTCCCGTTCAGTTCCTTCGTCATAGATAATGCAATCTTTTCCATGACATTTATTAATAAGCTCGAACAGTTCTACAAGATTATTGGCATGAATGATTTTAGTTTTGACTTCGGAAAAAATCTCATTATTTCCCGAATCGATATCATGTTTTGACGTTACAATGAAACTTCTGATCATATTTCCACCTGTGTTATGGCTGTTGATAGTCTCTTCCTGTTTTCTTCTACTTTTTGAATGAATTTTTGTTTTTCTGCCATTTTCTTTTTGGCTTTCCTCATAGCTTTCTTCGCCTCCTTTTGATACATGAGATTGAAATCTTTGTACTTCGGATCTATCCATCCAGCATTGCGACCTATTTCCTTCCATTTGTGCATGTGTTTTTTCATTATATTCGGGACTCTATTTCTATAATTCTTTTATGAGCGTCTTCAACGTCTTGGGCGCACACTTCTGCTTCTTTTTCCATTTGTTCTCTTAGCATGTAAAACTTCTTCTGTAATTCAATGTACTCTTCTTGAGTCAAAATTTTTGCATTGTACGAGTCCATTAAATCGTCAATGTTAGCATTCATACTTTTTATTTGTTCGTGATAAGAATTAAGCGCACCCTCCATTTCATCAATAAGGAGCTTAATTTTATTCACTATTTCTAAAGATTTCATGGCTTGGGTCTGCCCGCCTTAGTTGTTCTTTTTTCATAAAGATGGTCAAGCGCATCCCTAAACCAATGGGCAATGTTAATATAATAGGGCGATCCCTTTAGATGTTGAAGCTTATTCCATTCCGCTTCGTTTAGTCTAACCGTAAAGATCTTCTCTTTAATCTTATTCGTTGACGGAGGTGTAGTTTCAGGCAATATATCTTCAACGGGGGGTATATCTGTTACGTCGTTTTCCCTATGTCCTCATCTATTTCTATCTTCTTGGACTTTGCTTTTATTCTTAAAAGGGCATCATCGATGGTGTGCATTTGGATCTTTCTTCCTATTTTTTTAGTAACAGCCTTATGGATGTCTTTAAATGATTTATTGAAAAGATACTCTGTCAAAACAATCTTTTCAAATTCAGATAAAACGTCGTAAATTTTATCTATAGACTCCTGAATTTCGTCTTTATCTGCGTTCATACAGGTATTACATTATACATAGTATTTCGAATAAGACAACAATTTTATTTTATTTATTTTTACTCAAAATTATTCATTAATCTTATCTTTAAGTTTTTTGTCATAATTGTATTCCTCTATAAGGTCGTTAATTGGAGTGCCACAATAAGGACAAAAAACAAATTTACACACCATTAACTCTTGAGAAGCATCCATAGTTGAATATTCGCTAAAACTGACATGCCCTCTTATGTTTGTTGGATTTAATCTGTATCCTACTATACAACTGTCCTCGCATCTATTCATAATTAAACTCACAATTAAACTTTGATTAACCAAATATTTTTCTACACCAATTTCTAAATCTATTGATCCAAGACACCTGCGCGGCTACCCATTTATTATCACCCAAAAAATAATATTCGTCATCACAAGTTATTCGTAGAGGTTGAATTGTAACCACGCTTTTACAAGACGGACATATTCCGACAGATCTTATTATACATATATCAACATATTCATTGGCAACAAACTTCATATTCTCTAACTCTACATGGCAATTGGGACATTGACCTTTTATAACGTCTATTTCGGTTCCCCATTTTGTTTTATAGGGAAGCTCATCCGATTCAATATCTATATATTGTTCTATTGAGTATGGCATTTAAATTGTCCTATATTTACTATCATAGAGTCAAAAAACAATAATTCAAGACTTTTTTGAAGGTTTTTAACACCATAATGTTGAATTAGTTAGTAGTTTTTAATGCTAAAGGAGTTATAAATGAAAGTAATAAAATTAGCGAGTGGAAAGAAAAAACTTTGCCTGTCTCGTAAAGAATGGGAAAAGATTGGAAGGGAAGCCGGATGGGGAGACGTTATCAAGAGTCTTATTGTAGACCCATTGGTAAATACCGTTGGCAAGGCTTTTGAACCCGAATATACAAGCCCTCGCGGACATTTAGACGAAGACTCTGGCAAAGCATACGAGTTAGGTGGACAACTCAATGAATACAAAGTAAAAAATGTCAGAGCCACTGAGGTCGATATGGCAGACGTTGAGAAAAAAGCAAATGCATTCTTGAGCGCCGATGCTGATGTATTAAGAGCATTTAACAGGGCTATCAAATTCGTTAAAACGCCACCCAACGGAGTAAGTGAAAAAACAATTAACGGCATGAAGGTTCTTCTATATAGAGTCTTAAATCTAAAGCCAAAAAGCAAAGACCAACTCATTCATCTAGAAATGTTAAAGAAATGGAATAAACAAAAAGAAGAATCGGATGCACTATGGGAAAAACCAAAAAACCCATATCTGTAATTATTTTGCGAAATTAAATTCTAAGTGATATTTTTTAAGCCACTCTTCTTTTTCTTGGGCAGCAGATTTATTTTTTATCGACTCAATAAACCCATCTTCTTTTTTGGGATAAATAAGATTTCCATCACCAGTTATAATTCCATAATCAAAAATTTCTCCGATAACGGTTTCGTCTAAAACAACAGAATTACATCTGGCAATTTTTATAGACTCTGAGGAAACCCAACTGTCATCTCCGATCTCGCCTTTAATCACAGCCGTTCGAAATGAACTATTTGCTTTTTCCTTTGAATCGGCATAAACAAGAATATCTAAAGTTTTTGATTTCTTTGCTTCCAACCTAAATATGCGCGGTTTTTTCATATTTCTTTCTATTTAGAGTAGTTACATTAGACATTGGAACATGAGATCCCAACCAATCATAAAGGTTTTCATCAGTAATTTCTTTGATTTTGAGTAACGAGTTAAGATGGTTAGCTACGGAAGATTTACCGATAGAATTAGGTAGCTCTCTAATTGCCCACGAGTTTTTGCCATCCATAATCAACCACTGCTTAACCCCATTACAAATATAACTTATAGCTGAAATCGACATTATTCTACCTCTAGTCCTTTAGTAGTAATACTATTCGGCCCTTCATAGCCATTAGTCTCATTTATAAATCTTTTTTGTCTTATCATATTGTGTCTGCCTCCATTTGGTCTACAATATTAGATATTTTAATCGTTGGAGTTACTTTATCAGAAGCAACTTTTGGTTTTATGGGATTATCAGCCAAGTATTGCTTTAAGTCTTTATATTCAAGTTCGTTCATAGGGTAAGTTGTAACAATAACAGCTAAAAAACCTTTATCATCTTGTGGCTTAACTGTCCCGTTTATTCGAACAAAATAATTGTCGAATTCATCATAGGCTCCGATAATGTCATTCCTAAGTATTTTTATCCATTCCCTCTTCATCCTGATAATGTTATTAGAGCAAGGAGTTAAAACTTCTATTTCGATCAGTCCATCCGGTAAAATTTTCAATCTATTTTCTCCATCTGAATTATAGGTGGAACTGGTTTCATATACATTGATATATCTCCCATTTGCCGCTGTAATCTTAAAGCTCGTTCCTGCATTAAAGCTCGTTCCTGTATTCCAAGTTCATATAACGAAATTTGATTTGAATAAGATTGCGCGGCGGGAAAGGATGGATAAACTCCGTCAATAATATTAGCAAAAGAACCAATATTATTAAAATATGTCGAATGCCGGTCTATAGGTTGAGTTACGCTTTGAGGTTGAGGCGATGGGACTACTCCTAAATTGGGGGCAGATATTTTTTTCGTTTCACTGGGGATTAATGAAGCAGAAAATGTCTTATAGGGAGTGGTTAGGCAATAAATAACCAAAAAAACAGTCACAACAAAAGCCAACCATCCAAAAGCAAAATATATCCAACCCCATGCCGAAGAACACGGAATTAATAAAATCGTGTGAACTACGCATAACGGGGTCATAATATGTAAAACAGGAGCGCCAATTGTTGCCATCATTTCAGAAAAGTTTTTGAATTTTGACATCATTTAAATTTCATCTCCATCGTCCAAAATGCCTTCATCAAAAATCTTTTCTACGTTTATTGATTCAATTTGAATGTCTCTATAAAGATGACTTGTAAGATGTTCTACCAAGTCTATGCTCTTTTCGTAAGATTCATTATAGGGGGATACATTTATAGACCCATTTAGAACAAGTATTTTATGGGACTTACCTCCACTTAAATAGGCGGGCTCATAATCATATTCACCATTCCAATAATCAAAACCTCCCGAACTGCTATTATATGTTCCGGACCTCTTCATAAGAACATTTGTGACGCTATAGATTCGATTTCTAATGGGCTCAAATACTTTAGTAAACAGTTTTCTTTCACTTCCCCCAAATTTTTTCCCCTTGAGTCTATAATAAGCCAATTCTCTTATAATGCGACGAAAGCTCCTAGATTTACGAATATTATTATTTAGTTCAATTTTATCATTTTTTATCAATTCATCTCCGTTCAAAGCACTATAAATCAAATCCTCTACATTATTACCAAAAAACTTTTCAACATCTCCAACACAATCATCTATGCACAATGGATAACCTACACGAATAACGAGAATTGGATTAATAACTTTAACCCTGTCTCCAACTTGAATAATTTTTGGGTCTAATTTTCTTTTCCTCATGTTCTAACCCCTAATTACATTTCGTCTAAATCGCCATCTAAATCGCAACCTAAGTCACAATTTGAAGATCTTTCCGAAGACCTTTTAATATCTTCTATCATATTAGAAATATCTTTTCTGTCTCCCTCATATATAGAGATCAGACTATTGTGATTATCGATAAGCGATTTAAAAGAACGCTTAGGTAAAATACCTTCGTTATAACCGTCTAATAGAGAATTATAACCGTTATCAATGATGGATTTCAAAACAGAATGAGAATAGGATAAAAATCTAATTGATTTGTCTACAATAAATTCAACAGGCATAGGCTTTATATCATTCAACCTTTCCACAACATGATTCCCATTATCAATATAAATCTTTCGAAGTATGGCGTAAACAGTAAAAAGCATGATTTGTTTAAACGATGGCTTTTCAATTGGATTAAGGAATGCACCAAAAACATTTTCGGGGTTCAAAAATGTCGTATAAGCAGCAGAATTTGGCTTGATAATGGCATCTTTGTCTATGGAGTTTCTTAGGGCGATGAGAGCCAAAAAACACTTTTGTTCATTTTCAGATACGATGAATTTAACAACGTCGTCTCCAATCGATTTTTTCCTTTTTTCTCCTTTCTTCATAACCCCTATTCCCCCTGTTATTTATCTTCATCTCTTTTTTTAATAACCTTCAATAGTTTTTCTGAAAATTCACTAATATCACCATCTGGCTCTTCAATGTTCTCGATGTCATCCATATCTTCAATATCATCTGTATCATCGGTATCATCTGTCAAATCGGGATCCAAGGTTTCCAATGCGTCTTTTTCTTTTTTTTCTTTTTTTACCCTCGCCCGTTCCTTTATCTCTCGCATATTTTTACTTTTAGCATCCGATCTAACCTTGTTATATTTATTTATTATTTCTTCAGCGCCAGAATATTCTTCTTTTTTCAAGAAGAATCGATCTCCGTTTACACTTTTAGAACTCTTGATTTCAACACAGTAAGCTTTTGTCCCAGTTAACCGGTTAGAAATGGTTACAAGATATCCTCGGTTCCATGGCTTACTCAAATGCTCATCAATCTGCTCTAGTGTCGTCTGATTCTTCATGATTTCTTAGCCTCACTAGTGTCATTTGATTTTTTAATGTCTTCTAACATCTTATAAACTTGAGGTCGATTTAACATAAGTAATTCTGTTCCGTTTTGTTGATCTATCTCCATAACGCTACGGATATAAAAGTCCTGAAAATTGGGTTTTATATTGCCTTTGTTTTTCATATTCCTCCTTTATATTTCCATGCGATCCAGTATATTTTGAATTATTGGAACTGCTTCGTTTGATGGTTTTATTTTTTCTCGAACGGACTTAATTTTAGTACAAACCTCTTTATCTAAAGTCCCGCATAGATCATTGGCATAACACAAATAGTAAGCCAAATTTATATTTCCTCGTTTTTCAATGGATAAGTGTTTTTGTTTAATGGTGTCAAATATAAAGTTATTCCACCAAGATAGATTTTCTTCCGTACAAACAACCCATGAATTATTAGGCAATACAACAAATGGCTCTGATTGTTTTATCGCATCCATAATGGGCTTCATGTTTATTAATTCGCCGCCCAAATTAATCAGAATCATGTTCATCTATAGAGCCCTCAATTATTGTTTTACTGCATTCTCCAAACAATCCATCTTTAAGTCTAATATATTCCATCAAAAAGTCAATAAATTTTTGATCTACAAAACGTTCACCAACCTTTATGGGGGCAGGCGTATTAAAATAATTAATCCGATTGTCTTCTGTACTTCTTTCATATCTTTCACTTCTTGTCGTCCTAAAAACATTTGCCCGTAATTCTGCTCCATCGATATTAAAGGCTATATCATACTCGGGAATAAAAAATTCTGTTATCTCTCGTCCAAAACCGTGAACTGAAGCAAGAACGCCATCAGATATTGTTATTTTCCACTCTTCAACCATAATCTTTTCTGTATCTTTTTTCATATCAACACATTCCCCAATTAATAGTATTCATAATAAAATCTGGCTTTTTTATTGAACAAAACTTTTTCCCATCCCACTCATACCACCATTCTTTTTTTCCGCAAGACCATACTCCTTCTGGAAATTCTTCAATCACTATATATTTATAGGAGCATTCGTAAAGATCTCCTCTGTTAATTTTGACAGTCCTTTTTGCGTCTTTCAATTTAGAATACCACCCAAAAGTTCTGCGATAGCTTTCTTTAAGAAGTTTTTTTCTTTTACGAATATCAAGTTTTTCGTCGTAAAAAGAAATGCTACTCATTCCATGAACGGTAAATATAGATGTCATTTTGTCGGGAGTCGTATTATTTGTATTCGTTTTCTTCACGCCGATTTACTCCTTGCCAGCTTTTATCCACCCATCTTGACTTCTTATCTCTAATATTTGATCATTAGTCAGTTGGTTAGAATCCCACCCCTTGTCTTTAATGTATTTGTTGGCGAAATTATATCTGGTTACAATAACACTATCTACTTCTTCATTAATAATATTGTTATCAATAGGCTCATTCAAAGTTTTATTGTCTTGCTTTATTTGTTGATCCACTATGTCCATTATCTCATCTTTTGACGATTGCAACATAGAATCGGTTAATTTCCGCATTGATTCAGATAATTTTGTGGTTAGGGCAACCGACTTAGTAATAATAGTTTGTCCAGTTTTAGATCCGTAGAATTTCAACATGCAAGATATTTCTTTGGGGCTATAGTGTTCCATGTAACTCTTTTTCGTAAGATCAGATATTAGATCTAAATTACTAGGAGTCAATAATATTTTTATAACTTTGTCGGCTACCGAATGTGCATTTGAGAAAGATTTATTAATAACGTAGACCAAAACGCCCCTATAGGTTTCCTCAACATTCATAACCTTAATTAGTTTTTCCACATTCTTTTCAAGCTGACTCTTTTTTGCCTTCATTAACTTATTCCTTTGAACTTATGCGACGGTTGGTGTCATTTTTTCTATGGAAGCTATCTCTTTTCTACTGAACATGATTTACTACTACTTAAATATTTTCTTTTCTGCCATTTTACTTCTCCTTTTAGTTACCTTCTGTCGGTTTGTCAGTAAAATTTTCTTTCTCATGAACTATTATTTGCTCTAGCGGAATGGGTACTTTGATTATATATGCGTTGGGAGTTTTGTAGTCGATGCTCTTTTTCCCTGTAGGCTCATAATTAATTTCCAAAACAACTCCATTACCATACTCTCCATGACTCCATGCTGATTTTATGTTTTCTGAAAAATATGTCATTCTAAATCTCTTAGGTATTTCGTGAAGTGGTTTCCGTCCATGTTTCGCTCTATCTAAATGATATAGAAAACGAACCCCCCATAAAACTCCTTCTTGTTTTATCTTTTCCCAATTCTCTTTAGAAGTGCCATGATACAATTTTATTTTACCTTTTCCCAAAGAAACTAGTATTCGATCCCAATCTTTTTCTGTTTGGTTGTTCATTTTAACTTTTTAATTCCATAAAGACTAAGTTCTGTTGTCTTCAAGTATTCGCCATCATCCCAAATTATATCAAAATGGTCATGCCAAGAATAACAAGTGCCATCTTTATTTTTATCTGTAACTCTAAAAACTCTAGGATATTTACTCCATTTTTTGTTACTTTTTGTTACCTTCTGTCGTTAAGTCTCTAATTAGAAAGAAAGTTTTTTGCTTCAACCCATAGGCAATCTTCATAATGGTCTTGGACAGATTCAACAGCACCAAGACAATACCTACACTCTTTATAATATCCGCTTGGATGGTTTTTCTTACACCCTTTATCTACAAATTTCTTAAGAAGAATTATTGCTTTATCTTTATCGCTCATAATTTTTAGTTACCTTCTGTCGAATCGCCTCTAAATGATAATTCTTTAGCTATGCTTCCAAAATGTGGATAATGAAGTCTTTCATCTCCCGCTACAACTAAGGGGTTGATATATCCGAACAAACATGATGTTCCCATATCTTCTTCATACCCATTAGCCTCTCCAACTATAACAGGAATATTTTCTCCATCTAATCCCATCAAATTGATTTCTACGAACCCCTTTTTCTTAAATACTGTTTTCCCAAATAGTTCGTCATAGAATTGTTTTTCGTCGTTTTTATTATGATGAGGTATGGAAATCCCTATATTGATACCATGAAACATTTGGCTTTTTGAGTGATCGCATTCAGGAGGGATAACAGCAAGCCAAAACACTTTGTCCACTTCTTTAGCTTTATTCCATCCATCTTTATTTACAAATTGAATATGTGTGTATTTAACTTTCATTTAGTTACCTTCTGTCGGTTTGTCTCTAAAATTAACTATCTCGCAATTCTAACTCAAAAGAAATTACTGGTTTCTGATTTGCTAAATGGGCTTGACTCTTAATCTCTAACCTCCCATTGACACCACTTGTCTTTAGAAGCTCATTTAACCCTTTTTCTAATTGTCCCCATTTCTTACCAACTATATCCTCTAGCTCAATACCAACTGCATACTTATTCATTTACTTCTCCTTTTAGTTACCTTCTGTCGTTTTGTCTCTAAATTGGAAAATCTTCATAAATACCTAAGATTGGTTCTAAATCTTCATCCCTATGTACCAATCTCAATTCACAGTTAGAATGATCCATAAGCCATTTCTGAATTTCTTTGTCATGCTTATTTAAGTAATGTGCTCCGCATGAAGGGTTACTTACTAAAACATGACACATTTCTTTATGCTCATCACAAACTGCTCTGTACCAAGTTTTCATTAGTTACCTTCTGTCGGTTAGTCACTAAAATATTAACATATTGTCTTATCAGTTATTCCATGTTGAGCCGCCAAACGTTCTAACATGACATGCTTAGGGTGCCATACAACCTTCATAGATTCCTTCACCAAAGATTTAATTTCTTCAGACGAAATACCCCTTTTTATCTCCGTAACAATCTTATCACATTCAGCTATATCTTGGGTGTCATCAAAATCCCAACTTATAGCCGTCATATATTTAGCCTTTGACATAGTAATAGAATCATCTTCTATGGAAGAATAAACTGGAAAAGGCATAGTAAGGATGTGCCATCTGTCTCTAACTGCCGTATCGCTTAGTCCCAATTCAGAAGAAGCCAGTTTTACCGATTCTGATTCGACATGAAGAAGAAACTCTTTGTAGCTCCCAAACCCATCCCAAATTTTCTTCCCTTTCATTTTGGTTTTGTAGGTTTCAAATGTCTCATCAACATGCCTTCCCATTACAGAAAGGGTTTCTTGCAATTCTTCGAACGTTGCTTTCTTAATTTTTGATGCCATGACTATTCTCCTTTTAGTATAGTGGAAGTGAACCCGTTACAATCTTAATCTTGTCGAAATCGTCTGGGCCAATAGAAATACCAACCAACGCCTTTATGGACCTGTCCGGAAAAGTAGGAGAAGGAACAAGGTCAACCCATTTAATGACTGATAAATTCTCGCTTCTAGCATGATCCATTAATTTTTCCAAATCTTCATAGCAATTAACAGCCAGCACCGAAATATATGGATCTCTAAACCAACTCAATTCGTTAGGGGTAAAATTAGGCTTATCAACTTTGCCTTTACCATTCATGATATGCGCCTTCAATATTTCCCCTCTGATAAAGGAATCACTGATATGAGCAACCTGAGCCGCCAATAGACCCGGTGACAATTGAAGGTCTCTTCTTACAACCACTACATGTCTAATATTTGCCATAATGATTTACTTCGTTATTCAATATCTATCATAGTATATTGTTTTATAAAATCAATATTTAATTTGAAGGTATTTCGCAGGCACTTCTTTAGTCAACCACACCTTGTTCGTTGACAAATAGAATTTATAGCCGTCCTTATGCATTGCAAAACTATCCACAACAATAACAAATGGGCGTCCATGTCTCGCCCCAACCACTTCTGCCGTCTCATTGTCGTTAGAAAGGTGAACATACATTCTACTGCCAGCCTTTAACCCTTCTTTTTTAATAGAATCCAAAAACCTAGTCGCAGTCCCATGATACAAGAAGGGCGGGGGAGTAACAGGATCAAGGTTTAAGTCAATAGGAATAGAATGCCCTTGACAAGCACGAATCTTAGTCTTATTCTCATTGTACTCAAAACGCTTCTTGTTATTGGTAGCTACGACTTCTTCTAGCCCTTCTTTAGTAAAGCCGGCAAACCTACAAAGATCCACAACCGTAGCCCATCCTTGCTCATCTAAAAATATATCTATTTCCTCTGGCTTGTGTCTAAGGATTAAACTAAGAAACTTACTCTTTTTTACAACGTCAATCATTGTAACACCTATATTGAACGTAGCGTAACTCATCTTCTTGAATGAAGCCGTTAAAATTCAGATATTTTTCTTCTACTTCAAAAACAAATGTTCCGGTTATGGTTAGTGTTTTATTGCCCCTCTTAAGCGTAGCAAATTTACCATCGCCGCTACCACCCATTTGAACATCGAAAACACCAATATCATTAAAGACATCCTTGTATTTTCTACCGTTCCACTTTTTTTCCCACTGTTTTACTCTGAATTTCATTTTTCACCCACTTCTTCCAGTCTTTATACTTATTCGGGGCATCGGCTATCAGTTCAGCCCTTCCATTGTCCGTTGTATAACATATAGACGAATCCGATCTTACGGGATAAACTGCCCAATCGCAAGTAAATTTTATGATAGGTTTACCTACGTCAAATTTTGGTTTCTTCATTTTGGATAACACCTTAATCGTAGGGGGTAAGCTGTTTTCTTTTTAAGGAACGAATCGTACCTCTTAATATAGCCATGAAATTCGAAATATTTACCCTTGACTTGAAGTGAAGATACGTCGAATATGTCCACAACTATTCTATCTACTTTCAAAGTTGCCGTTTGAACATCATCTACGGTTCTAGGACTAACATTGACATCATAGACGGTCTGACCAATAAAAACGAATTTCTCTCCTCGCTTTTTGTCAGGCATTCTTACTTGCTCTTTGACTAGGCATTTCATAATCAATCCTCGTGGTCAAACAACTCTGCTGTATTCTGAAGAATCTTCGCCAACTGAGGGTTAATGTTGAACCTCTTGGCGTTAATGTCAATAGATTTCAAAATATTGCCATCGTTGTGCCGTTCGCAAGCGGCTCGCCAGTCACAAAACATCTCTACCAAGTCCACCAAGGTCATATCTTCAATCCCATTCTTGTAATTCTCTGGATGATGACGGTTGTTGGCGTAATGATGGTCTAGGGCGGGCTTAAGGGCTTCAAGGAATTTCTTATACTCATCAGAGCCATAAGTACAACCGGCTAGCTTATCGGTATACTCGGTAAATAATTCAACTTCGGGCGTTTCCATCTTACTAGAATCGTGCTCGTAAGCTCGCTTCTGTAAATGACGAACGATAATATTAACGAACTTCACAACATTGGCGATATGCTTGCGGGTCTCATTATTTGTCGATTCTTGTTTCTGATTCTTTTCCATGGCTACTCTCCTTACCACTCAACATAAAACTTTATTTCACTATCCTTGCCCTCTCCGAATTCAGAAAGGTATTGTTCGAGAATCTCTTTCTGCCACTCTTCCTCAGCCATGTCCAGCCAGTCATTGTTCATGTAGAAATATGAATAGAAAAATGAACCGTCAGAAAGATTGGACACTTCCAAAATAAAATGCCAGAAACATTGGAATGGAGCATCAGCCTTTCCATCAGTCCCATAATTACAATTGGCGTAGTTATCCTGATCACAATTGTATTTCTTATTGAGATAGTTGCGACATTCCATATAGTCGAGATACTTTGTCGTTTTCTTAGATGGCTTCTTAAGTGTTTTCATATTTATTTTCTTCTCCCGGCAATAATTTCCGATTCAGTCTGTCATCTATTTCTTTGCCCAACTTAGGAGCAAGCAAATTATCTATTCTGTTCTTTATCTCATCCATGATACTTGACTTGACTTCAGAACCAACCGTATCCCTGACTTGGAGATAAACAGCATCAATAATGACAGAAACCATATCAGAAAATTGTGTTTCTGTTTTTCCAAACATAAGTGTATCTTTTTTTCGACTAATCTTGAACACCTTCTTCATTTCCTTTGTCAGAGGAATGTAATAGCTCTTGCCAGAATGCTGAACCCTCAAGTAGCCATTGGATCTCTCCTTGAGATAGGGGCTTAGTTCAACATCGTCGGGAAGTTCTCTGACGTAATCCATCATTTGAATACCTCCATAATATAGAAAAATCAAGATAAATTATCATTTTCCCAACCATCAAAGCAAAGGTCTTCTATCTTATCCGTACCAATATTGCAACCAACATGATAACGATTCCCTGTCTTCATATCCTTAAAGATGTTCGGAGGGATAGCTTGATAAGAACAATAAACTTCTTCTTTTACGCTCCATCCCGGTATAATAAGAGAAACTCCGTTCTTTGACACCTGTGCAACTCTAACTAGCGTTCGCCACATCTTATGTTCAGGTTTAATCTTCATTTACGCCTCCATCATTTCCATTGCCGTATCAAAAGCTCTCTCCTTAAACTGAGCGCCAAGTCCAAACAACTGATAATTTCCCAAGTCACGAACCTTCTGGGGCATATCATACTCACCATACTCAACTGCTGCATTGTAAGCTCCCCACATCGTTCCCCTAACGCCCTTAATCTGAGAACCAAAACCGCTCTCATGCAACCTATTAATTCTAGCCCTAGCTTGTGCAACATGTTCTTTAACCCTATCCGAAGCCTCTTTGTTTGGATCAAGGACTACGGTGTTAATATATTCGTTTACTGCGCCTTGAGTCATTCCGAATTTTGCCATCCTCTTATATGTCTCTTTACGATCCTGAAATGCCTTCTCTGCAAGTCCCAAAAGCCTCTTAACTCTTTCCATTTTATCTTTAATGTCTCCATGATGCCAAATCGTATTAACGAGACCCGCTCCCAATGACGCTCTCAAAGTATTCTCGCAAACAACTCGAACTGGGGTAGGCTGAATCATAATGCCAGTAATTCCATCATGACCATTAGCCAAGAGGATATAACGACGAACTTCATCTCCCGGAACCACTTCAAGATTATCCTTCAGCTTTGCCATAATCCAAATCTTCTTTCCATTCTGAAGAGATCCGGCTGTTTCGTAAGTGGCATTACCTTCCTGAATAATAGGGTCGAACCATTGGAAGGCGTCTTTGTTTTGGAGGGGTTTGTAATGGTCAGAAACGATTGAGAGGGGGGTATTATCGGAGCTACGGACAAGGGCTTTCTTTCCTTCAAATTGCTTATAGACAGGGTAAACAATAGCACTTGTAGAGTCTAACTGAGTCTGGAAGTAAATGTCGGTTGGCTTTACTTCCCAATCCAATCCTGCCTCTTTAATCGCTTCAGCAGAGGTGGGAGGATTATCCAAAATTTTACCCAATTTATGCCATGGAATTTGCCGGACTGAAAACATTTGTTCAACATTTGCTGACATAACGAACTCCTTTATTGGTATTAATAATACATTTACTATGCGCCTATCTTATACTATAAATGGATAAAGTCAAGAGGAAAATTAATAAAAAGAAAAAGCCCCTTCCACATCCTTTTCAGAACATAGAAAGGGCGACTAAATTAGACCTTGAACTTTTCAATTTCGGATAGAGCCAGAATATTGGACATAATGATTTTCTCTATACCTCCTGTGTTTGTTTCAAAACATTTTGACCCAGCTACTAAAGTCCACATTTTGCTCAATACTTCGATATTTCTTCTGGCCGCTTCCATTTTCTTACTAAGAGCATCGTTGGAGTAGCTATTCTTTATTAGAATCAACTCGCCCTCTTTTTTTTCATTATCAAGTCGAATCTGTCTAATTTGTTGATTGCGTATGTCGTCCAACTCATTATTTAAATCGGATGCACACGACGACTCTGTGTTACTCATATTTGTTCTCCTTGTTCTAATTGTCTCCATTCAATAGCCGATTAGCGATTTACTAACAAGCTCGAATGACTCACGCTAGAACAAATATATTATACAATATTTAGCGTCTTTTTTTCGCCTTAAAATTAATATAGAACTCAGACGGTTTTTTGCTTATCCATTTTACCCAATTCTGAATAGACGGTTGAGACACTATTTTTTCCAAGGTATTATATCGGTCTGCCAATTCTTTCTCGGTAAACAATTTATGAATTTGATTACCACAGTCTACACAAATAGTAATCGTTCTGTTTTCTTTTTTAAGTTGAGGAAGCCCTTGATACTTCTGTCTCTTGCAAATGGCTCTAGGAATAAGGTGGTGTTCTTCTTGACAGTCTTCTGGCATTTCTCGTTTACAAATTGGACAGTTCATCGCACACAAAGCCTCATTAAATTATATGCTGCCACTGGATTTGTTTTTGCCAGTTGTCCATATGCTTCTCTAACATTATCATATATGTCCTCTTTGGATCGATTAATATGCTCTCCAACCACTTCTGAAAACACTTTGTTCGATTCCTCAACCATCTTTCTCGTTATAGATCTTAGCCCACAAAAATGAGCCTCATGAACTTCGCTAATGAACATGCCACTATAAAACCCCTTAAGATCGTTTTCTGTTACAAACTGATCGGCATAACACCATATGTATACGTTTTGATCTTTGCCTTTTAACAACTCTATATCCCTATTGCTTATGGCGAAAGAATAAAAACGATCATTAACGGAAAACAAATTGATTCCGAATAAGCCATTCCTACTTCCATGCCCCATTGCTAATATTCTATCGCTTTTAGCAATAAATCTTCTCAATTTATCTGGAGTATATCCATTATCCGCCACAGTTCTGTCTTCCACTTTTTCGTAAATGGATTTAAGAAAAGTTGTCGTTGGATCATGCGGATGTATAACTAAGTTCATTATATCCCAATATTACATTCTATGGATGATATTCAAACGGGGGAGGATTACCGATTCCACCATTCAAACTTCTCTGATACGAACCCATATCTCCATTCTCATATATGGAATGAACAACTTCCTTGACAGAGTAATGCTTAACCGACTTACCCTGACTTCGAAGTTCCTTAGTAATGTCAAATGCTGTAAACTTCTCATTTCGAAGTACTTTGCTATTAATGATACTTTGAATGCTTCCCAATTCGTCTTTGGTAAGTGTTGAGGAAGTAATGACCGAAGGAGTTGAAACTGTTGCAGTCCCATCGTAATCTTCGTCTTCGTCATCGTCATTATCAGCAACAGACCCATTCGGACCAGTGAAAGTCGGAAGGGAACTAGCAGTAGTATTGACGGGGGTTGAAATAACTGGCGCAACCGGAGTTGAATGTGGCATATTAGTATCCCTCAAAATCATAAAATCTCTTTGCTCAGAAGGACTAAAATTTGCGTACAAACGATCATCGATTGAAATATCGGTAGGCTGATCAATGCAACCGATAAAATCATATTCGCTTCCACCAATACGAATCTTAGCGTTCTTGTCCTTGGATGCAATTTCTGACAACTTTGTTAGGATTTCCACATACAGAGCAACAGCCGACTCATTACAGTTAAACGTAACCTTCTTCATAGTATGACTCCTTTGTTTATTGAACATTTACTATCATGCATACATCTTACTAAATCTATGGGATATGTCAAGAAGTATTTTTATCTTTATTTCGCCGGATTTTAAAACAATTGTGGTGTTATAACGAATTATAACACCACAACACCAACTATTGTTTTTTAGTCTCTGACTTTATGAATCTCTTCGCTAAACGGATCGACTTCCTTAACGATTCCAATCTTATATTTTCCCTTGGGAAGAGTTACAGCCTTATGCTCTTGATGCTTAATAGTAACTGACTTAGAAGCATTCAACCATAGATTATGGCCCTCATCTTCGAAAAGCACACTCCCACTGTCTACTCCCATAGGTATAGTATGGGCATGTCCTGTCGCCTCTCCCTCTGCGAGAACCCATCCTCTATGATCGGCTTTCATGGTTTTGCACTCGTCTGGTATTTTCTCTACCGAGAACAGAAGAACGTCTCCCTGCTGATATAGTTTTGACTTTTCGCTCATTTCTTACTCTCCTTTTGTTGTTTTTTGTTGTTTTTTAGGTTAGAATTATAGGCTCAATATCGCTTTGGTTTCTGAATCGAATGGCATCTTTAACGCTCTTACAAGTTTTATCTACGCACTCCATATGCCAAACTCCAATGGACGGATTAAGCATCTTGAGGTAAGGCCACTTTCCCGTTGTTCCACCCAAATCAATCTCATGAAGCTCGTAATTATCTTGCTTGTCTAGAACTTTTCCACCCAAAGTATTGCATATTCTTTCAATGCCAACTTTACGGACAAATTCTCTCCTCACTTCGGCATTTGTTATTTTTGCGAACTCTTTTGGATCCAATTTTCCATGAGGAGTTTCAGCTAGCCATTGAGGAACTATGACACCATTAAGAGACCATATCTTTGTCCCGTCGGCGTATTGAACTGCCGGTCCACCTTCCCGATGAAGTCCATTTGCATTATGATGACATTCGGACATTCTTTCCGAAATGATACAGTGATCTTCAAGAGGATAGATATTTCCGAATTCAACCAGCTCCTCTATGATGCTGGAGTCGATGTCTATCTTGATCTTTACGACATCCTTGTAATAGTTTATCCAAGCTACATAACAAGACCAAAATTGACCATCCAAGTAAGGCCATACAAATTCAAGTTTCTGGTTATATATCTCTTCAACCTTTTTCCATGCCTCCATCGGACCTTTTACAAAAATTACTTGAGGGTTTTTATTCTCTTTCCCCATGAACTTATAAAGCTTTTTAACATAAGATTTAGCCTTGGTCTTATTAATGGGCTTTGTTGACAGACCCATCTCTAGACCCATTTTAACGTACTCGGGTATTTTTGCTTCCTGTTCCGGAGTCAGTTCTTCTATTTTTTTGTCGCTCGGTTCCATATTATACCTCTTTCTATTTATCGTAGTGTTTCTACCATTGTTAATATCATATAACAAACATGATAAGAAATCAAGTAATATCTTTATTTATTTTTTCTAGTGGATACGCACCATTAAAGACGACTTCAACCCTATTAATAACCTTAGTGATCGGAGGCATATCAAGAACATCGACCTCAGTTCTTTCCACCATAAGATCAGGATTATTCCTAGCCTCGTGTTTTTCGGGAAGCTTATCATGCTCGGCTACCGCTGCCTTCAGATCTTTAGTTAGTTGCGTCTTTGTCATGGTATTTTCTCAATCTTTTTATTGTCGAGACAGAACTTAAGCCAATCGTAGCTGTCTAGTGTTAGAAATCTTTCACCATTTTCCCCGAAGACATAGATATCCCCATCTTCAACTTCCAAAATCATGCCCGGCTCAGCTAAAATTTCTCGCCACACATCTACGTCCAAACTTATTACCACTTTTTCGATTGTTTTATATCTATCCATTTTACTTACCTTATTTTGTCATATCATACGATAAAACAAGGAAAAGTCAAGAAGAAATTTATGACAACTTCCACTTATATTTCATGGAAGGAACCGGACATGTACCAATAATGTTAAAGAACTTACCTGCTTGGGATTGAGGGATATATATTCTCCATCCAGTTCCATGTATATACTTAGATACCTTCGCTCCCAAATTAAACTTACTATTCATCTGCCCGACCAAGAAATCCTGATCTTCTTTGGAAAATGATTCGGAACACAAAAAGATAACAATCTGGTTATCTTTACGGCGACTATTTTTGTAGCATCTTTCAGCTTTTGCATATTTTCTTTTTCTACGATATGAGCATCCATCATCCATAAACCAATGAAGAAGAACCAGCGGTGTCACTTCAATATCTTTAGGAACCAACTTTTTAAATCCATTTGTTGACGGATACCATTTCTCGTAAATTGATTTTAATTTATTGTTAGATAGGCTTCTCATCAAATAATAAACAAAATTTTTACCTCTGAACTTATTAATATCTTTTCTCACCCTTGTCTTATTGGCATTTTTAAACAATTCTCTTACGACCAATTCCACGTGGTCTTTGAATTTATTTTTCTTATAAAAATAAGGCTGAGACATAGAGCTTTGTCTATTGTAGCAGCGCATGCCGCCATCTCCCAAAAGACACCCATTTAAGACTTGAATAGACCTTGCGTTAATGTCAAGAGTATCATCTTCTCTGTTATGTGTAAGGCCTTCACTAACATTTCTGACTGGTATTCCAAATTTTATCAGATGTTGTCTTACAGAATTAGTTGTCCTTGCATTGGTTAATTTTGTTATTTTGTTTAGACTTAATCCTTCCACTATATATTTGTCATAAAGCCAATCTCTATCGTTTAGATGATTATACTTAGATTTGATATCGATTAGTTTTCTGGTTTCGCTTATGCTTCTGGCGGGTATCCCATGTTTGTTTAAATATGACAAAACAAGAGATGGCGAACACCCTAATTCTAATCCTATTTGATTAGCCGACAATTTTTGGTCTATATATTTATTTTTAAGCCAACTGATGTTTGCAAGAAGAGAGAAGTGTGTTTTGGGAGGTTTTTTAATTAAAGATTCTAGTTTAGCTTCAGAACAGTTCCTAGTTGGTATTTTGTGAAACTTAAGGGCGCTAAAAACCGACTTTTGATTTGTATTTAATAAAGAAGCTATTTCATAGGAGTTAAGCTTTTCAAGTACATATTTCTTAAATAGCCAAGTTCTATCGTTTAATTCTTTTGCCTTAAAACCTTTTTTCTTCCTTCCGATAGCCGAATCTTTTATAGACCTTGTCTCTATGCCTTTTCTTTTAAGTGCCCGCATTACGCTGGAAGGTTTACAAAACAAAAGACTAGCTATCTGAACGGTTGAAAGCCTATTAACGACATACTTTGAATAAAGCCACTCTTTGCTGTGCAATTCGGGTATTTTGTTAACTGTCATAGAAGTATCTCCTGTTTATATTATACAGAATATACTTCTAAAGAATAATAACTAAATCCTTTAATTATTTTCCATTGGGCGAGAATTCAATGAGATAGTTAAGATTACACTGTGATGTTCTATAAACTATACACTCATTATTATAAACTCCGCTTTGGTTGGCCTTAGCGAAAGTAGAATCGTATCCCGGTCTTGGCAAATCATTCCTCGGTCCATTTGGAATAAAATATTTACCCATTGCAACAGAACAAAGAAACATAAAGCAATTATTATCTCTTCCGCTGCCAGACCAATATCCCGCCGAATAGTTAAGGCTCTTTGTTGATTGATCTGAAAAATAAAGTCCCTCTTTACCGGGATGTCCACTAAACATTCTTCCTGTTACGTTTGATGAAGATCGTGATGGCATAATTAGGCCGCCGCGCAAAATCGAAAGAACATTTGAGACCCGCGACCCATGCCATAATTCCCACGCATTCTGCATTTTTGCTCCGTCTTTTTCAAATGCTTCTTTGACAACATTAATTGATAAAGAATAAACTGTTTTAACGTCTAAATGGTGACACTGATGAATGTTTTGGCGGGTTTTCCGATAAAGATTACGAATGCGGTCAATCTCTTTACCATCTTCGACAAAATAAAGCTGACAATCAAAAACTTTCTGCTCGGGTACATCAACGGTTTTTTGTGTAACCGGATTAGAAGTAGCACTAACCAAAGAGGCCTGCAAGTTATCAAGAATCTGTTTCTGGTACTGAACTTTGTCAAGTCCAGACCAAAACTCCTTTATGTCTAACCTCTTGTGTCCAAAGTCGCATGGAATGAGCATATTATAATCATTGGTGAGTTGAGATAATTTGTCCGAGTATATTTTTTTTACAACTAAATCTCCGACATTAACTAATATACCATTAGCCTCGTCAATATTATTCTGAGTAACAATACCAAGAGGAGTGCTAAACAGACCTGTAGTGTCATTATAAGTGATTTTTCCAGAGGTCGCCGCCGTAATCTGATGTGCATTAACTTTGGCCAGATATTCTACTAGCTTGGTAACGATTGGGTTATTGGTCTTAATCTGTTTCTTTGCGACTTCCTTAATGGCAGCGTCGGTTACGGTCTTTGTTGTAGATGTCTGAACAATTCCACTGTTGGCGATAACGTTGAGTTTTCGGTAAGGAATTTCACCATTACGGGCAGACTCTTTTTCTCGGCACTTCTTCTCAAGGAAACTGACTCCGGCGCTTGGAAAAGTTTTAGACTGTCCCGAATCACCAACACGCCCCCATTTTGTAATTACCGTATTGTCGTCATATAATTCTATATACCAGAACTTGTTGTTATTATTATTAACGTCCGACTTAATATACTTTTCTTCCCTTATTAGTGTGGCCATGTTGCTATTCCTTTCTCCATGCCCAGTTTGGTAGAGATTGTAGCTTTCTTATTTTGTCTTTGCTTAGCTTTATGTTGATAGTTCCATTGTTCCGTGGCTATCAGTCAATCTAAATCTCGAATTTTATATTCAACTAGGCATTTTATATACGTATTATTTTTATGATAGAAACCCTCAAACTTAACAATTTGGTACCTATTTACCATATCGGGGTGTATATTCTCGTTAATGCCTATAAACTTAACATTGTAGATATGATGCATTTTTAAATCTGCCAAGCATATCCGAGTCGAATTATAATCTTTGTCTGCATCTAACGTGATATTATTGCCGCCATTAAACCTAAGAGCATCTTTCACTAAGATTGGACCAAGCTTAGGATTCTCTGGAAAGCTTATAACAATTGAATTTTTCATATGTCCCCTCATTTTACTCCTTAATTTTCAACATCATATCAGAAAATTACTAAAAGTCAATAAGTTTCTTAATTTCTTTTGACCTGATTCGCTTTCCTGATTCCCTAGATGTTCTGGCGATATATTCAATAATGTCGCTAAGATTAGAAATAACCAAATTCATTTCTGGACAATCTCCGTTATCAACATAAACCGCCCATTGATAAGCGCCGTCAATATTAGTGTGAAATCCTATAAGGTGATACGGAAAATATTCGTGAACATAAAAGGTTGGCTTTACAGAATTTGCTACCTTAACAAACCCAAGTTCTTCAAGTTTTTCTTCAGTAATTTTCTTGGCTAGGAGGGCGTCCATCTTGTTCGAACGTTTCTCTTTAGCTTCCTTGTATTTAAAATAGGCTTTTCGGGCTTTGGCATCGTAATTTGACCATCCGTAACTAACCAAATTCCCGGATACATTCCAAGCGCCAAAACTAGAGCACCAATCTTCTAGGTAAGGCTTAATTTCCTTGCATGATTTCACCTGTATATAACCAATAACGAATGGCAATCCAATGACAGGCAATCTTAGTAGGCAAGAACTGGAAAAAATCAAGAAAGAGACGGAAACGAAGATAGAAGATGTGGAGCTTGAGCTTGCACATCTTAAGTCTGTGCTGTCTAAGGTCAAAGGACAAATCTTTAGACTCATCAATGCTGAATTTTCTGTCACTCATACTAAATCTCCTGTTAAGCCAATAAATCAAAGAAAATAAGACCAACCACAGAATTCAGGTTACTCACTATCGCTCGAACCTGATTCATCACGTTGGTCTTCTAATAAATCTAAATAACTCTGCATAATTTCACCTGTTAAAATCCAATGACGAAAGGCAATCCAATGACAAATGATCGAACTCTTGACACCCTTCAACTCAGAATAAAAGAACTTGATTCTGAAATAAATCGTATCGAGTCTCAACTTAAGGAGATGAAGTCTGAACGCATAGATATTAAAAGACGGATCTCCAATATCATAAACTCCCAAAATATTTCTTCTGCTCATAAATTATCTCCAGTGAAACACATCCAAGACCGCAAAAACTCATTCTGACCAACAATTGAATTCAGGTTACTCGCTATCGCTCGAACCTGATTCATCACGTTGGGAAAAAGAACAATGAGTAACGAATCAATTATACTTATAGCCGGAACAGCTTTGGTTGCCTTATCGATATGGAAGAAACCAATGCAAGAATTGACCTTGTTACTAATCATGTTTCTTGCCCTCGCCTACATTGGATTGTACTTGGTGGTTGCTAAGAATTTGGACTCCGCATTGACTGCAAAATACTGGAGTGTCATTGGGGTATTGTTTGGTGCATTTGTCGGTAGAATAAGTAGGGCGGGAACAAACCCAGAGGAAAACAAAAACACCAAGAAGGAAGGTGAAAAGAATTCTAACACATAGTGGATCATCTTTGAAATTTCTTACTTCATTAAACATAAATAATACCTCCCAACCATAGACTTCACATTATTTTCGATCCGCTCAAAAATGTGAGTCGGAACGTTGGCATTGAGGAAGATGGAGGTGCGAACCACCTTCAGAAAGGAGGGATTTATGTCCCACTTTTTGTTAGGGTGCGTCTCATATGTTATGACGTTCAAAGTTGCGGACGTTAGTGGACGTTGCGCAACCCAATCAATGTACTAGGCATATGAGAGTTAAAATATTGGGCAAGCAAAGCGTAACCACTATTTTTATCGCAATGCCCTACCAACGCACCTCCTCTATTGCCAACAAATCAAAGAACAAATAACTATTAAACTTACTATATATACTACCAAATTAAAAACATATAGCAAGAGAAAAATAAAAATATTTACCACAATTATATAAATAACATTATTTATACAGCCCGTTCATCTCAATATATTGCAGAACTTTAGAATCGATAAGTCCAAGTAACTCGCCCTCCACTGACGATGGATTAACCCACCATTTTTTAAGCAAATCCCTTGCTTGTGTAGACGAAACTTCCATTGGGACAGCATTTATGAATTTATGTGGATATTTCTGATACCAAGTGTCAGAGCTTTTTCTAATACCCACTCTAGGAATAGAAATAAAATTAACTATTTTCTTAAGTTCTTCTGCTCTATGCCAAGTACCAAAATTTATAACGTTGTCCATTCCGATAACGTAATAAAATTCAATCTCGCTTTTCCATAGATTCTTCAATGCGGAAACACAAGTAAATGCAGAACCGTCAAGTTTATTATCAATTTCGTATCTACACACTTGAACATAGGGAACGGTTTGAATGGCGACGTTACACATGGAAATTCTGTGTTCGGGACTAATAACTACATCTTTTTGTCTGTGGTTATAGCACGGGACAAGCCATACTTCTTCGGCATCAGAGTTATTAATAACAACTTCTGCAATATCGGCATGACCTTTTGTAATTGGACTAAATACCCCGCCCAACAACGCTATTCTTCTTGCATTCATTTTATGCCTCTTTTATTTTTTCAACAATATTAAAACCTAATTTATATGCCCGATCTTTTATGGCTGGACCGCTTACACCTATTTTTTTAGACAAATAATTTAAGCCCTTATAATAATGCTTTCTTATCATGTCATTTTCTTTTTGAGTATATCTGTGCCTAATATTTTTCAAATGAACATTAATTTTTCTAGCCCTACGAAGTACAGATGAAATATTTCTTTTAAGTTTTTTAGCTACAAAAGCACATCCTTTATCGGCGTTTTCGATTAAAAACTCATCGTCTTTTTTATTAAATTCTTTTACAAATGTTCCGTTAGGTCTAAAATAAGGAAGATATATTTTTAACGCTTTCGCTCTTCTCCTAATTGATTTTGTATTGACTCCAAATTTTGAAGCCAAATACTGAGCCCCCTTCTTGGCATTCCTTTTAATGTAATCGTTTTCTTCGGGAGTGTAATAATGGGCATCAGTATTAAAATTAAAACCTAAACGAATAGCCCTTGAACGTATAGATTCTCCGTCTCTTCCCAAGTGTCTTCCTATCCAAGCGCAACCATTCGATATGTGTTCTCGAATAAATTGATCTTCTTTTTCTGTGTAGGCAACTTGTGTTCTAGGTATAAAAATGTGTTTAATTTTAGCTCTTTTATATATGGTTGATTTACGACAATAAAATCTTTTACTCAGCCATTCAACTCTTTTTTGCGCATTCTGTCTTAAAAAATTGTCATCCGAATCATCAAAATAAATTATCTTTTTATCCATGCCCTTACTTTTTAAAACCTCATAAACCTCATCTGGAAATAGTGAAGATAGTTTAGGCTCATTTCGAAGTGCCATAAGTTTTCTATAACCAAGCTTTAAATGGCTAATCCTCTTGCAAACATCGATATATTCAGAAATAGATAGCCCTCTTTCTCCCATAAAAACAAAGCGAATATCATCAGAAAGATCAATGAGTTCTTGAGCCGTTAAACCCGCCTCTTTACAAGAAGCCTCCGGAACTATGGCATGAGGTAAAAGTAAATGGTATTCTACTTTTGTTTTTGCCTTTGTTTCCATTGAATGTCTTTCTGTTTGCCGATGGATTCAGTTTGTGCGTCTATTGTATTTTTAGCATTCTCTTCCAAAAGTAAAAGTGTAGTTGAAAGTGTTCTAGTATACTTCAACCACTCTATGGCATTATTCGGATCGGAAATTGGATTCTTCTCAGACAATTTACCTATCAGTTTTTCAATTGTAAATGCTTCTTCATAACCATTCATTGTCATTTCTCCATAGTTTCTTTATATATTTTAGTAAATGATTTTTTTTCAGTATAAGCGCAACTAAATTTTTCAGCATATCCTTCATCAACCCAAAGATCCATTGCCTTTGCCCAACCCAAATCCTTATTGATACTCTTGCTTTGCTCAAATTTAAATTTATCGATGCATTTTAATTGCATTAAGAGTCGAGGAGATGAGTGCGAAGATACCATAAACTCCTTAAGAATGCAATAATGTCCTTTTTCACAGTATTCGTCGCATATGTCCTCTAATATTTCCCTGTATTCTTTTTTATCTAGCGCCATACTACCACCTACTTCTTCAGGCAAATAACAAGAAACATTATTTATTCAAACATTTACTATTGTTGTCCGTTTTACCATCGTTCTGCTCATTTTTGTATGTATCCGGACACAATGTCCGGATTATTGTCCGGATCCATGATTTTTTCTACATTTGAATAAAGAACTCTAGCTATCTCTTCTTTATTGTATAAATCCTCAGAGCAATCCTTCATTATAAGTGTTCCGACATGATCTCCGGCCTTCTGCATATGAACTTTATCGTTAGCAAAAACCATGTCTAGCCTGTTGTCTACCATAAGTTTAGTGGCAATATCGACAAGCTCTTCTTTGCTCTTTCCTACTGTAAATTTAAATCCAACCAGAACAGCTTTTTTATTCCATTCTCGAAAATGGGAAATGATTTTGGGATTACGTTTTATGGTCTTCCGAATATGCTCAACAAATGCTTCCTCATCCTCTCCTGAAACCTTGATAGCCTTCTTGAGGTCAAAGGTGAAATCGGAAACTGCCATGGACTGAATCACAACATCAGCCTTAGGAACAAGATGCTCCATAGCCTCCATTAAAGACTGCGCATTGTTAACAATTACATGGCTATAGTCGCTGCCGGGGGGCTGAGTTGCCGTTACTGGTGAAATATAGGTAACATTATGCCCACGACTCATAAACTCTGTAGCTATTTTTGCTCCAAGCTTCCCAGTGCTGATGTTAGTAAGAACCCGAACATCATCCAAATATTCTCTCGTTCCACCAGAAGTTATGACAACGTTTAACCTTTTCATGGCAACTCCTTATAATTCAATTCTTTTAGTTCTTCCAAAATAATCTTGGCTTCTCTCGATGCGCCTCCACCCATGTTTTTTCCGTCTACCCAAACAACTTCGCCATTTGAATCAAGCCAAGCGTAATCTATGGTGTTAGTCATTTTATCGTATGCCCTAACTACCACATCTAGTTCCGTATAGCCAGAACTCCTATCGAGAATAATCATTTAAGTAACCCCGACCTCTCTAGATTAATCATATATCTATCCTTGTTTTAGTGCATCTAATATTTCTTTTACAATATCCCTTGTTGGAGGAAGCTTACCTACGCCTTCAGTTCCACATGCTAACATGCCAACAATGGGATTAACAACTTTCCATCCGTAGTCTTCGAGTTGCCCTATATTGTTTGCAACCACTGGCGAGTGAAGCATTCTCGTATTCATGGCTGGGAAAATAATTTTCTTGGTCTTAAAAGCAAGGGCCAAGTAAGTATCAGTCAGAAGGTTGTCAGCGATTCCATGGGCAAACTTGGCGATGGTATTGGCAGTGGCAGGAACAACGCAAAAAATATCGATGTTTTCAGAAGCTTCGATATGAACAGGACGAGACCAATCCTCTTCCCAATACTGATCAGCAGTCAGCTTCATAACATTGCCACTTACAAAATTCAGGGCATTTGGAGTGGCAATGCAAGAAACAAAATGTCCGTTCTTTTTTAAAGCTGAGATAACATCAACAGCCTTATATGCAGATATTCCACCTGTAACTCCGATAAGTATATTCATAACTTCCTTTCATCTTTATACCATCATACGAAAATAGAGATGAAAGTCAAGTCATTTCTTCATTTTTATGGAGTAAACTTTATTGTTATTTATGAAGAAAACACCGCCAGACGACGTATAAAGTTTAGTGCTGGCATTAAACGGAGGGTTGTTAACAATTTTTACCTGATTATTTACAAAGATATGAACATCGGTATCAACAGCCATAACGCAAACACCGCTAGGAAGAACAGTAAAATTAACCATATCATAGTTAATGTTATCGGTCTTAGATATGCTATATTGCTTAAATTCCTTATCGAAGAACATAACGAAACGATAATAAACGCCTTTCTTTTCGGCTATGACTACACAAACATTCTTTTCCGATTTGGCTTCTAGTAACCGATATCCATTCAACTCTGTAACGGGAGAAATAAAACACTTGCCTTTTTCATAAGGAAGCGTAATATAGCATTTTCCTAGAACGTCCTGAAAGACCACTCCGTCAAATACTTTAGTTGACAGATCTAGCACATTGGCAGCCAATCGAGTCTTATGAATAAGTTTATTGCTAAACTTGGCAAACGTATTCTCCATTAGCTTGCCATCGTAGACTGAATAGATAGCCCCATTACGATACATAATTTGACTGGCATTTATCGATCCTACTTTTTTGGAACTCATGTCCTCAAAAGTCAATAGCTCATCCTTAAGCTTACAAATTACAGGGCTCATGTCGCTTGATTCACAAAGTAATGTCTTGTAACCCTTTATGTCGTGAGGAAGAAGCGCATTAGCTTTATAAAGATGTTTTTCTCCGACAATATAATCAACTCCCATGAAGTTGAAGATGTTAAGAATTTTCTCTGTAAGTTCGATAATAGAGTTAGTTTCAAACTCTGCCGTGCTCTCGACAAAAAATTCAAGAGTAGGAATGGAAACGACAACTCCATCTGGCATCGGTGGTTGTCCTCGTTCATTCCTCATAAAAACAGATTCAAACCAATCCCTGTGTCTCTTTGGTATGACTGTAAAAGGATTACAAATTCTAGGGATAGATACGTTTTTATCAAACACAGATACCCCGTCGTCCATTCTTTTACTCCATTCGCTAGACTTATACTTGGGGTGAGTTCCTTTGTAGGGATGAATTCCTACATAGAGTTGGAAAGCGATAATGGCGAATGAGAACCAGTCGCTATTCTCCGTAAACTGATTGTGTTTTATCAGCCTATCCCGAATACTGTCCATGATTGCTGTAGCTTTATGTGACTTAGTTTGATAACTGTCTACGTCAATGAAATAGGGGATATCGAAACGTTTGGAAATCAGAAGATTCAATTCGTTTAAATCAACAATCAAGCAACCGTCTTTGTGAACTTGATCAATGGTTGTTTGTATCTCTTTGACTATACTCACTATATTGTCATTAGAAATTCTGTTAGTCTGTTTGAACGCCAAGGTAAACAGCTTACAGAGCGGGTGAGTACTTTTGATAAAAGGCATCGTATAGCCAACAGCCACATTATCCTTATCTCGAATAATATTCTTTGGCTTTAGGACGTTGGTGGAAGTAAGATGACCCAACTCTTGTATCTTGGTAAGAGGGATCATCTTATTTGAATCGTGATATATTTTGTAGGCTGTTTTATCCTTAACGTAGATCTGGGCTTCACCTCCAGACGCTAGAAAGTTTTTATCTAAGAGTTCAATTCTTCCAAAATTTTCTACCGTAAAAATGTTTTTCATAGACATATTGTATGTCTTTCTTATAAATAATCAAGAAAAATTCATGCTATTCAGCCACCTTTTTCCTAGATATTTTGAGTTTTTAGACCAATTATCTTTGTTCCATAGTGGTCTTAGGTTGGTGTAATGAAAACATTTTCTTTGTTCTTTTGGATCAATTAGCTTAAAAGACGAACATGGTCTAATGTGATCTATTTGCCATTGGTCGTAAAGCCTACCATAATTACTCCACGACATTCCTTTTTCAAATTTGCTTTCTATGTACCTCTTTAAGAACGTCTTTGAACATCCAAGTAAAACAATTGTATGATCGCACTTTTTTGCATTTTGGCTTTTCACTACCTTTCTAAGTCTATTTCTAAGGGCATGTAATATTCTAAAACTAAAGTCCGTTTTCCATTTAGCTTTTTGATATTTTGACGCTATAGATCTATATTTATCAATATTAGAATGATATCTCTTCCTTTTTGTCGCATTAATTTTTTGTTTATTTTTGTCCCGATATTTTTTAGTTTTCTTTTTAATCTCATCTCTATGGATCTTATTGTATTGCTTTCTCCACTCTGCTATTTCTTTTTTGCGTTTAAAATCGTATTCTTTTCTCCAATTCCTTATTTCTTCGGCATGTGTTTTTCTATATTTTTTAACGTATAACTTTCTTTTGGTTTTATACTTTTCTCTACGGATTTTGTCTTTTTCTCTAGACTCTTTAATATTTTTCAACCTAGCATTTTTTTGCCTCTCTCGTATTTCTCTGAAGTTGGCTCTTCTATATTTACTTCCTCTCTTGTTGACACATTCCTTACATCGTGCGTTCTTTTTATCAAAAGAACATTTGTTGCTTCCAAATAAATCGATAGACAACTCTCTGCGACAATCAACACACATCTTCTTCATTAATACCCCTAAAAGACAAAACCCTATAACGGCATCTGTGTAGTCGCCAAACCAAACAGGATGGTCCGTATAGGGCTCTGTCAAATTAAAATTATTGGCGACTACACAACACTAATATTATACATTAAAAGTCGCCCAAAATCCTTCATCAATCCCCCAAGTAGATAGTTGCTACGGAAATATCATCGAAATGAGAAATGCTGTCCTTGCTCAAGTCTTTCTTCATTCGCTTCATTCTTCGTTCGACAAACTTACCTTGAAAACCCTTATAAGAGGTAGCCATTTCTATCATAGTGAATGTATTTGAACTCTCTATACCCCCTCCTTCCAGTTTCTTCTCATATGTATTGATCCCATCTGAAGTTAAGGCAACAAATTCGGCATCTGAGACATCAAACGAAATAGCGTTATACAATTGTCTATAGTCTACAATTTCAGTCAGCAACGAGGATATTAAAGTTCCATCCTTTAGAATTGTTTTTTCCACCTTAACCTTTTGAACAAATTCTTTTAAATACGCCTGTTGCCTATTTATATTCAAAAAGTAAGAGCAATAATATGGCGCTCCACTTTCAAATTCTATATGAGTGATTTCTACTTCTCCACTCTTTTTCTTTACAATGACAGATCCGTCTCCGTAAATATAAACCCTAACATATCCTTCTCCATTAGCAACTGCCATAATAAGAGTGCTGTCAAGGCATTGAGGGTTTATGCCCATTTTATTTACTATATCTTCTGCTCCTTGAATTATATATGGAAATAGCGAACAAGGCGTCCCCCATCTCCCGATGTCTGCGACAAATTTATGTGCGAAGTGAGCCAAAACTCTTGCTCCGACATCTACGGAATGAGAGGAGGAACAACCGTCACAAACTATAGCGTATGATCTTCCGCACAATTCTCCGGACAAAGCATAATCTTCGCATATAGTGTGGTCATGTCCGATTTCAAAATAGCAATCGGCATTCATGTTTTTACTTTGCCAGTTTGAAAGAGAACGTAAGATTCTTTTCCCTAAGAGCCCCAAAAAAC